>Ga0247807_10000126_pt1 | contig 57021 bp, 58 predicted proteins | sample UWRJL074202C1_FD_179931 | JGI IMG/M metagenome (GOLD analysis project Ga0247807, IMG submission 179931) | Plant litter microbial communities from Arlington Agricultural Research Station in Wisconsin, United States - UWRJ-L074-202C-1 | ecosystem: Environmental > Terrestrial > Plant litter >...
CGGATCTTGGGACCCAACTACCTACGGTTTTGCTCCTTTAAGCTATGTAGGCTCAAACTTCTCCGGCGGTGTTATTCCTGACGGCGCAGAATGTAGACAAGGGTATGATCAAGTTGGCTACGTAATGGGAACTTCTTCTTCTCTTTTCAATACATTTCTTCTCAATATCAACAACACTGAGGTTCCAGATGTACTAAAGAATGTCCTCACTGGTGTTCTAGAGAAACTTGGTAGCGGAAACGATGATATTGCTCAATGGCAACCTAATCCATTTTACGGTTACAACAATGGAACGAACACAAACGCAGGATATCACGAATTAACACTAGTTGATGGTGGTGAAGATCTCCAAAACATCCCACTTTACCCTCTGGTTCAACCAAACCGTCACGTTGATATTATTTTTGCTGTTGATTCCTCTATGGACACGCCAAGTCAATGGCCAAATGGGACCGCTCTTGTCGCAACCTACGAGCGATCTCTTAACAAAATACAAAATGGAACAGCTTTTCCCAGCATTCCTGACGTGAACACCATCGTCAACCTAGGTCTCAATAGTCGCCCAACTTTCTTTGGTTGCGACGCAAAGAACATAACTGCTGGCGATGCTCCGCTTGTTGTCTATTTACCAAATTCACCATATGTCGCATTGTCCAATGTTTCGACATTTGACCCCAGCTACAACAACACGGAGCGTAATGCCATCATTCAAAATGGATACGATAGTTTCACTATGGGCAACGGCTCGCTTGACGCTTCTTGGAGTGCATGTATTGGCTGCGCTGTTCTGAGCAGAAGCTTCGATCGCACTAACACTCCTGTTCCTGACGTTTGTACGCAATGTTTCACTAAATATTGCTGGGACGGTAGGATTGACTCAAAAACACCCACGCCATACATGCCTAGCTTCAAGCTCACGCAATTGAGCCTTTTAGAAAACGGTGCAAGTGTTATGGGAGCATCAAGTGTGATCCTTACACTGGCGGTACTAGTTTCAGTGACCCTTCTTTAATGATTCCGAGTGTGGAAATGATTTGGTGACTTTGCGTTTATATGTAAATGGGATATACCCGGGTTATCGGCGTCCGAGCGAGGAAAAAGGAAAAGGGGCAGTATGGTTTGCTCTTTGGAGTTGCTATTGATGAATAAAAATACCAATGATAATTTAGTGGACACTGCTAAAATTCATACGTTTCCATTGACCTTCTACACATTCGCCAATGTGTTTCCTGGCTTTGACACCCACGTGTGAACAAAAATAAAAGGTCGCGAAATTGTCCAGGCATGTAATTACTCCTTTGTGCCGCTTATTATTTCGTATCTAAGGTAATTACCCTGGCATACTGTGCAACTTGGAGTTGAAGATTTTGAGCGGTGCCATCTCCATCTTGACCCAGTCTAGTTATCATTGATGTCTACACCAAGCCAATAAACAACCACAACGCCGGACCAACCTGATCACCTATCTCAAGCTAGCTCGGAGTTGACTCATCGCCCAGGAGTCTCTCGACCCTAACACCCAAGTTCATCCGGTGATTGTATGTACAAACCCCTTCTACAGGGCTAAGAAGAAAGTCGTAGGAGCTGAAGGAACCGCCAGACATGACATGAGGCATTTCTACGGCCCCAATAAACTCGAACCTCGCATGGAGATCACGGTGTGCAGGGTCAAATGTGTGGGGTTATACTTGTGGGGAGATCCTGTAGGAATGGTACCTTTTTCGTTCGCAAGTCCGAGTGGTTGGAAGCAGGCATCAGGTGAGGTCTCACACGGGGTAGCTCTATATCAGTAGCGAAGCTTGGGGGAGCGGTGGAACTTGTGGTCGGGAGGATCTGTATGCTAAGCTTGTTCGCCTGGTAGGGCTTTTCTTATGTGTTTTATTAGTAAGATGAGGTAGGTGAGTTCTTCTGGTAGGATTTTTGTGCCTGAATTAGCCGTGCTTATGAACTTAGTGTTTTCATTGTATGACTATGAGAGTACGTAGTAAATGTGGAGATCGTGAGATGTGTAGGCGCTGGTGTTGTTGAGCGGGTTGATACCTGTCGAGACTTAGCGACCCCCTGACAGCGAAAGCTATCAGGCCTTGCTGATAATACAAATTTTGATTCCGAATAATATTGACCTGAGCTTTAGGCTTGTATGGAGGTAGATTTAACCAAAGTTAATAAAAAAATGGTCTTATGGTTTCGATGTAATGCGCAGCAATTAAGAACACCTGGATTCTAAAGCCAAGAGAGATATAGGGAGGCTCGAAACAAACATAGCTCTATAGGTTTTACTCCTGAATTTTCCATTGAATTTACTAGAGCGTTCTTATTGGGAACAGCCAAGTGTGAAAACAAAGCTGTAGGGCGAGAATAGCAACATTTGAAATATCCGAGGCTGTTGGTGTTGCGTATTGGTGTTGCAGTTGAGCGTCGCCCAGTTACTACGCCGCTTGACCAGCCCCAGGAGTTAGAACAGCTTACTATGGAGAACCGTTCAAATCGACATGCAACCTCAACTTTGACATAATGAAGAAGCCTCATGACCATCTACCCTCATCGCAACCTTCTTTACAACCTTCTCGTAATACTTGAGTCAATCCAAGCTACAGTAATAAAATAAATAAATCAAAGTCTCCATCATTATATGTCACGAGGATTCAATCGCAGTCATTTCGTTGGGGTTTATGTTCCTTCCACTCCTTCCTGAGGTCATTCGCAATCCTCCCACCAACGAACAACTATCTACAGCCATTCGGAGCTTTCTATTCTCTAGAGGGATTCCGCCCCGATGCTTGTATCTAAACCCCGTCGGTCAGGCACAGGCGGACATGATAGGGGTTGCTAGCGGTCGAGCATCGTCTCAGCCTGTTTGGAGTTTCTCTCCCATGTGGCTTGGCGCAAGGCGCGGTCGACCAACCTCAACCTAAATATAAGCCTCGTTCATCCTCATCCTTCAACCTTTTTTTTTCTTCAAACAATTCAATTAACAACTGTATCTTATACCAATGTCACCTACATCTTACAAAAGCATTAAGAACGTCGCCAACGTCGCCAAAGCAGTATTCCTGCCACGGAGAATTAGGAGCGGTAGTAAATCAAGCACAATCAGCACTAGTTCTAAGAGTAGCAAAAATGGCCGAGCAACTTCATGGTAACCAGCACAGGAGGGAAAGAAGCATACCGCAAATACGATTAGAAAGGCCTCTTCCAGCGCTGCCGTTACTGCCCACGCCGGTATCACCAATTGCGCCGAGGATCCGCATTCAAATACCTGAAGAATGGGAGCCATATCAGGATGAACCCTCAGAGGACGAGGCTGGAATTGAGGAGGGGATGATTGACATCAGAGATGCGGGTAGAAGGATACAACGGCGAGTAGAACCACAGCCCAATGGGCTTTTATCACCAGTTACGCCTAGAAGCTCGGTTAGAAGCCCGAGTCGAAGGCGGGCACCAGAATTTCAACCATATCGAGATGAACCGCGAGACATGAGCCTCTCCCCAAATACACCCACAATTGGCATATCTCAATGTCCCTCACTGGCATCCTCAAATTCTAGTCGGCGGTCCTCTGGTTCCACGCAAGCTGTGTCACCAATAGATTCAGAGGGGGAAGCAAACAAGCCTCCCGAGTACGAGCCGATGTATGATTATCTGCGGTCACGTCCCCCTCCTATACATTTTCGTACAAGTCCCAACTCGAATACTTTCCTCAGCCCAACTTCGCATCCTCAATCACCCGTCGAGTATGTTTCTTTCACAGATGAAGAACGTCCTTTCATCATCACGCTCTCACCACTAAGCCCACATACCCGTGGTGAACCATTACCGCCGAGCTATGAAGAGCTGTTTCAACAATACAGGTGTCCGCAACAGCGAGACGAACTACAGGATATGGTACAAGAAATGAACACCAGAGGAGAACGGGCAGAAGACGTGGGTAAATTCTTGATTGGCATGCTTATTCTGGCACTTACGGTTGTTGGGGTTGGAACAGCCTTCAATTGGGGAAAGCCGGGCGGTTGGTGACTCGATATATGACAGAGCAAGGAGGTTTCAGTGTGTACATAGGTCTATATGGAGGGTAGGATGGAATTGACGGAGTTTAACATGGAGTACTGTACGGAAGTACTATGGCATAGCGAATAGGTGGTCACTTAGACCTAGGGGATTTAGCAGGGACACAATTTGGATATTCATGATTATTCCACTTATATATACCAACAGATACATTTTCAATTACATAACTTTGCGCGAATAGCGAACCGCTTGTATCAGGTCATAAGCTTCACTTACAAAAATCTACCAGATCTACCCCTTCGGCAAATTTCACCACCGGACAATACGCGCATTGTCTGTGAGATTAGCTTGATTTCCAGATTACTCCTCATACAGCTTGTCTTGCCATAAAAAGGTTGACAACTGAAGTCTATTCGATATCACGTGGTGTTTACCTTGAATAGGGGCTAATTAGTACCAAACCTCTCTCTTTTTGCCGAAATCCATTCCAGGATCTAGCTTACTCCTAGGAAACATCACGATACAGTGCAATCTCAATTCCCAGTTCATTTGACCTTCATAATCTTCTCATTTTCCCTTCCGTTTTATGACCACCTAAAGTCAATTAAGGGGTGATGAAATTTAGAAGTCTCATCAGAAGACCAATTTTGATCTTTACCATTGACATATAATTTAGTGCCTCTGCTAGGTTGGTTTACATCTTGGCGGGCGTCGATACTTTTAATACTCGCTAGGTCTCCGGTTTGCGGATTCTAGTTTCTTCATTACCATGTGCCGTATCATCGCCGAATATCACGTGATGGCCGGTGATCCGGTTCCACGTGGACATATTTCCAAACCCAAATGATTACTTGGAATTTGCAGAGCTGATACTGGAAGAGTTCAGTCAGGCTGAGGAATATTCCATCGTCGTTAAGATTCCCGATTGGTGCCGGCTTCAGCTTGGAGCAGAAAATGGCTAGCGGCTGAGATTTGTCGGGCTTTCCGCAACAAGAGCTGCTAGAGGCGATGTCCCCGAGCTGAGGTCGCCGAGTGATGCCGTAAGCATAAATGCTGACAACCAGAGTTTGGTAAATGTTAAAAGCTTTAATATACAAATCATCACCAACATGTAGTGTGTGAATTTGCAGGGGATTACTTGCTTCTCGGCGACCACTCTGATGTTCTCCGAAGGCAAAAGCTATGGCCCATCAATCGTCCCCGGTGCAGGTACCTATTGCTTACGCTGTCTAATGTACATATATATAAATGCATGCAACCTATTTGAGATCATTGAAGAGAAAATATTTAACATACGAAAATCCCACCATTCCAACGTAGACAGGACTGCCACTTCCACAATTTGTACCTTGAATTGCCAAGGTCACATAGTATAATGGCGACTCAAGATAATCATAATTTGATACCAGATCACACGGATATCGACGTAGAAAAATGGGCTGGAGAGAACGTTCAACTTAATAACACCACGGCCCGAGACTTCGTATGGCAAGATATCGCTATTACAGTCAAAGACCACAAGACAAAACAACCAAGGACACTTTTGCAAGGCGTCAATGGGATTGTCAAGGCTGGTATTAAGTACAGATCTGATAGCAAGAAGGTCACTAACCTAAGTCAGGCGAGATATGTGCTCTCATGGGGCCTTCTGGCTGCGGTAAAACTACTTTGTTAAATGTGCTCGCACATCGAGATGCAGCTCCCGGAGCCAAACTTGATGGGATTACACTAGTCAACGGCGTGAGTCAATCTAGAGAAGAATTTAGCCGTATAAGCACCTTTGTAGAGCAAGAAGATGCTTTAATAGGATCCTTGACTGTACGGGAAACATTAGACTTCGCTGCAAGGTTGTCAAGCTCATCGTAAGCTCCCCTATCCCAAAATCTGATTATGGCCGCTAACGGAAATACTCCAGTAGCTTATCAAAATCGAATCGCTCGAACCTCGTTGATAGCCTACTTGATGCGTTTGGCCTCCGAAAACAACAGCACACAATAATTGGGACTCCGATTCGGAAAGGAATCAGCGGTGGACAGAAGCGTCGCGTGAGTGTTGCCAGCCAGTTGATCACAGGACCAAAGCTATTATTTCTCGATGAAATCACAAGCGGACTGGACTCTGCAGCAAGCTGGGAAGTAGTCTCATTCATCAAGAAAATTGCGAAGCGAAACAATGTAAGTTAATAGATGTTGACCTTGATATGATAAATGCGAATACGAATTAATGCTAAAATATATACAGTTGATTGTAGTAGCAAGCATCCACCAGCCGTCCACCAGCACTTTTCAGCTCTTCGATAAAATTCTTTTACTTTCTGGCGGGAAATCCCACTACTTTGGCACTGTTCCTGGACTCGCTCCTTTCTTTGAGGATGTGGGGCATCCAATACCTCTATACACGAATCCAGCAGAGTTCGTACTTGAATTGATGAATGTTGATTTTGCTCAAAACCAAGAAGCATCTATAAAACAGCTCGATGCTATTCAGACCTTTTGGGAAACTTCTTTGAATTCGAGATCACTCTACACAGAAATCGAGCAGAGCAAGAAGGAGGCATCAAATGAGACTATAGGTTCTTCCAAAACTGTTGGAGCAAGCTTTTTCATCCTCATCTTAGCATTGGTTCATCGAGCCTTCATCAAAAGTTATCGAGATGTCGTGACTTACGGCATTCGAATCGGCATGTATCTTGGATTGGCAATCATGATGGGCACCGTTTGGTTGAGGCTAGGATCAGATCAAACTGACATCCAACCATTCATCAACGCCATATTTTTTGGCAGTGCGTTCATGAGCTTTATGGCTGTTGCCTACGTCCCAGCTTTTCTAGAAGACCACGCTACCTTCGTCAAAGAACGAGGAAATGGCTTATATGGCGCAACACCATTCGTCATTTCAAACTTCATCATTGGTCTTCCGTATCTTCTTATTATCGCGATACTTTTTTCTGTTGTTGCATACTGGTTATCGGGCTTTCAGCCTACCGCGGAAGCATTTTTCATGTGGGTTATGTGGCTGTTCCTGGACTTGATTGCAGCTGAGTCCTTGGTTGTTTTGATGTCGTCGCTGTTCCCCAACTTTGTCATTGCACTGACGCTAACGGCATTTGCCAATGGCCTGTGGATGAGCGTAGGAGGATTCCTTGTGCCTCCCAGTATTCTCAATGATTTCTGGTACTACGCATTCTCCTTCATTGACTATCAGGTTCGTGCACTTTCTAGTATCCGGAGAGTGTGGATACAGGATAGCTAACTACTTACAGCGTTGGGTGTTCCAAGGAATGATGGTCAACCAGTTCCAGCATCAAACATATTCTTGTGATACAGGCTGCAACTGTATGTATCAAACAGAACTAGCTTCCCAGTGTCGGATTGCAGGAAGCGGAATATTGGACTCATATGGATATAAGTCTGGTCTCAACGGTACTTGGGTTGGAATTCTGATTGGCATCATAGCCGGGTACAGATTGCTTGGATGGGCGGCACTTGCGTTTCGGAAATAGTGAGGGAAACTAGGCACTTCCAAAAGCCATCTTACGCAAGACATAGTCGAAAAACCTCTCTGGGTTCTGATTTTGACCCCAGACATACCTAGCCCCGGTTACGGAACTGAACAATTTGACTCTTGGATTAGGCTACGTTATCATACTCTAGGGGAGAGACATTCAATAGCCAGAGAAAAGCAACTGGAAGAGAAGAGATATATTTCGATCAAAGGGTTCTTTCACAATTTCTAGGAATACTTTTGTATAGATGGACGACCGGTTGTTAAATAATTATATGCGTTCCAAAATTATGTAAAGATATTACGAGAAAGTTCATATTTTGAAACTACTTCTCAGCTGTCCAAAATAATAATATCACGTAATGTAACTCAATGGCCTGCTTGGCATGCACTCTTATGTGGTGCAACTTTCGATTTGGAGCAGTTAATTCCAGAAAGTTAGTCCAAAGAACGCACACTATCTATACCATATAAGCAAACTAGAATTCAACCCGGTATCAATTCTAGGGTATTGTTCTACTTGATACAGATTCAGATAAGCTGAATGCAAGGTATCCCATGCGTTACGTGGTTGAAGTTGTATAGATGTTTAGATAAGTTCTCATCACGTGAACATATTCCTTTTACCCAACATTACGCAATTGAGAGTAGATATATATGTATGTCTATCTCAACTACAAATCATTATTCTTACTTCTAATTTGCATCTATATCTGCTGGGTATAAATATACAATTACTACTTCCTCCGAATTTCAAATGATCCTGAAACGGTTACACTGGTGATTTAATCTTTGAAATTCATCCTGCCACCGAGACCGCTTGACACTAAAGTCTACACTTAAGATTGTGAATCAGCAAAATTCTTGAAACCTAAGACTAAACATTCAATGGATGCGATGGAAGAGCTTATTGCAGCAATATATACGACCCCCATCATAGACAATCATTGTCATCCGCTTTTAAAGCCATCAGCACAAGTCAAACATTCTCGTTTAGCAATCACCACCGAAGCTCACGGGAATGCAATGAGAAACACCCTATCTAGTTTGGCTCATATGCGAGCTGTCAATCAACTATCATCAATTCTTGGATGTTCTGCCACGTGGGACGAAGTTTGTGCTGCAATTGACCACGAAAACTCCAAGCCAGGAGATGCATGGGCTAAGCAATGTTTTCAAGGAATCGAGATGCTCCTCATTGATGACGGTTTGGATGGGATTGGGGATGCTCTTGATTATAGGTGGCACGATCGTTTAGCAGGACAAAAAAGTAAGCGCATCGTTCGCATTGAGAAGGTGATAGAAGACATCATAGAAGGGTGCCTTGAAAAGTCGATTGTCGCCAACGAAATGTTCGGGATTGTGCTTCGAGAATTTGAGATGGCGATTGAGACTGCCATCGATGATCCCGAAATAGTGGGCTTTAAGAGTGTCATCTGTTACCGAACAGGACTTAATATACCACCTACAGTGAATCAAGCTCATGTCGAGAAGGAGTTCGGTCAATTCTTTACAAACTTCACAGGTAAAGACTTTAAAAGGTTAGACAATGTACTCATGAATCCTTTTATAGTTCACAAAACGGCCGAGCTCATTCAAAAATCTCCCGGAGCCAAGAAGCCTATACAATTCCACACAGGCCTGGGGGACAATGATATAACTCTAACTCTGTCATCCCCATCCCATCTTCAAGACTTCATCAGATGTTACCCGACCGTTCCAATAGTTCTTCTACATGCCAGTTATCCCTGGACAAAGGAGGCGGGGTATTTGGCGAGCGTCTATGAGAACGTGTTTGTTGATATCGGTGAGATCTTCCCTATGGTCAGTAAAGATGGGCAAGAAAATGCCGTGCGTGAAATATTAGAGCTTTGCCCAAGTGAAAAAATACTTTGGAGCACAGACGGTCATTGGTTCGCGGAGACTTTTCTACTCGCTGTGATTCAGGCAAGAGAGGTTTTCGAAGTAGTATGTAACATTGTGTCCGGCATAGTAAGATGTTTTACTGATATTCTAGGTGCTTTCCGAGTATGTAAGGGATGGAGCTCTTGATTATGCTCAAGCTATCAGAGTGGTAGAAGATATCTTCTTCAATACCTCAAACAAACTGTACGACCTTCAACTTCACTTAAAGCGATTGGCGACAAAATTTCCAAACAGAGCAAACAGCCCTACTGACCTGGAGGTTCTTGGAGATTTCCTCAAAACTCATTCTGATGTCAAACACCTGCGCCTTCAGTATATCGACTATACTGGTACACCTCGACTAAGGGTTATTCCCATTAAACGGGCTCTGTCTGTGCTCACCGGAAAAATCCATGGCAGAAATCGATATCTAAGTGTTGGAATTACTAAAGCAAGTCTTGGACATCTACAAAATCACGCCTTAGTCGCTGGTGTGGATGGAACAGGTGAATATATCCTAAAGGCAGTACTTTCGTCTTTGAAAGCTGGCCCTACCGCACAATTCGCATCTGTTCAAGGAGAGTTTCGTGATAAAGGAGATAAAGAAGTCATTCTATGTCCTCGTTCTATTCTACGACGTGCGGTAGACCGAGCGAAAATATCTGGGCTCGGATTTCTTGTTGGTTTCGAGATCGAAATTGTATTTCTTTCTGAAATGTCTGAGGACTCGAAAAAACGCGCTCGATTTGGTCCAGATTCGAACTCATACGGTCATGCGTGGAACTCTGCAAAAGCCGTACAGAATCATGCCAAAATGCTTGTTGATATCTCCGAGTCTCTCGCTCGCGTGGGCATTGATTTGGAGCAATGGCATGCTGAGGTAAGTACCCAAGTCGAAATAGGTGGCAAGCTCTTTGATAAATATTCGATCAACGATTATTTGCCAAAATCTGACTAGATAAAATGATAGGGCGCAACCGGTCAATTCGAATTCGTTTTGCCTCCACTTCCGCCTCTTGAATCAGTAGATACATTACTCCATGCGCGGGAGATTATTAGCACTGTGGTTCAAACGTACGGTCTACGTGCAACCTTGCATCCAAAACCATTCTCCTCCGAGCTTGGTACCGCATCTCATGTCCACATTTCCTTACAAACTTCACCTGGGGTCCCGGAAGACTTTTACCTGCCGTTCTATGCTGGTGTATTGAAATCTCTCCCAGCGATCATTGCCGTCTCTTACAGTAATCCTGCCAGCTATCAGCGGATCGTTGAGGGGTTCTGGGCTGGGGGTTCTTGGATATCCTGGGGCACACAAAACCGAGAAACACCGCTAAGAAAAGTTGATGGCAGTCATTGGGAGATCAAATGCTTTGATGGGTTGGCCAATCCTTATATCGCCTTGGCTGTGATCATAGCCGCTGGAACTCACGGATTTGACGTAAATGAAGAAATGGTATGGAAGGATTGTATACAAGATCCTTCAACTCTAACAGAAAGAGAGAGAGAGGAGCTCGGCATCAAGCACAAGCTACCAACAACTTTGAACCAGGCACTTGCTGAACTATCAAACTCTCAAGTAATGACAGAAAGACTAGGCAAAGACTTCATTGAGCGTTATACAGCCATCAAAGTTGGAGAGATGGAATTACTTGCTGCTATGGATGAAAATGAACAACGAAACTGGATTATTAGTAGATATTAAAAAGATCCACCGCTGCATATTGATAGTATTTAAACCACCTTCATTATAGCAAAAGAAAAATAATCATCGTTATCTCATCTATTAGAAAGGATAGCTGGTCCAAGTCGTATGGTGAATTATCTTTGTAACCCTGAGAAAATTAAATAAGTTTATGAAAAAACCGAAGTACAGTCAGCAGTCATGGGATGGCTTCGGAGACTTGCGCTATCGTCCGCGGCGGTTGCAAGAAATCATCAGGCATTTCCGCTGGTGCTTGATGTGACTCGGCCCATTTCCTGACGTCCTCAAAGTTCCTACAGATGTGCTCAGTGTTGAAATCCGGATAGGCCCTAGGTTCTTTGCGATTCCACCATACTTGTCCCAGAACCCCAATATCGACAGTGCACATAAGTTGTTGTCTCAGTATATCAAGGCAATGTGCTAAAGAGCGATTAGTGGTAGATTTAATTGGATTTCTAAGTTGCGAATACCTACTGACATGGAAACGTAGAATGGTATCATCATTCTTGAATGCGCCCTGGCCCAAAGCATGGTAGTAGTCGAAGTTGTAGTAAAGAGCTTGCCGGAGAAGGTTCTGATACATACTAGTCAGCTCTGAGAGATTCTTAATACAAAAGCGGATTCTTACCAGGCAGTGAAGATGGTGCAAACCTTCTACGTTTGCTGGAAAACCCCCTCCATATTTTTCCGACACCTGGACTTGATCAGGAAGCAATCCGCTCTTTCCAGCCAAGCCTGCGGGTACAATCGTAGCTCGATCTGTGATACTCAGCTACAGTTTTCCATATAGAGTTGGGAGACAAACAGTTAACTCCAAGTGCCTCCCAAGCTGCATCCACCTGTACACTTGCATTTTCACGGTATATGTTCTCCTTGAGCAGAGAACCGTTAAATTTCAAAGGCTTATAGTTGATATCTACATCCTGAAGAATTGGTGCTACATTATCTTTCATCAATAACATATCCTCCCAGTACTTGAAGATTATGTGGGCTCACAATATTTCGAAATTTGCTCGATGGTCAATTTGTTGTAATATTTGAAGCCTGAGCTTCCAATATATAATCCAAGTAGTCCTGAAGCCCCGAGAGTTACGAAAAATAGAAACAAAACATCTCGAAGCGGGACTGTTCGTAGTCGGTAAGATTGCTGATTTCCTGTTGGGGTTGAGCTCACAACCAAATTTTCACAATGTTCAGATTGTGGAAGTTGACTAAATTGAGCATTATTGCTGAGAAGCTTCTTAAACATCTTTCTGGGTGGAGGATTTGATGATGTAAGGAAGATAAAGTCTCTGACTTCCTTTGACTTGAATTAAAGGGATATACCAAATGCTAAAGTAATCCCTCGTAAATGGTATCAGATCTACAGCCTTGGAGCCAGAACTGATTTGGACCATAGAGATGTGGGAATTCGTGAGAACAAGGAATTGATTGACATCCATCTTAGCCCAACAACCACCCAACTCACAAGTCACACTTTTCTGCTAAGTTGCAAGAGAAGCGGCAACGAGGCTTCTCAGCCCAAGCTTGGCATATGTAATAAGTCGGAGTTATCGACCCAAAGACGGGAAATTGATAAAGTTTGGCTGCTTACCACCTATTAGATCTGTGGCACCACGTGGGTCGTGGTTGTCACAGCATGTCAGGCCATTTTGAGGCTGAACTTAGAATGGGAAATAGGGCAGAAGAAGTCGTCGTGACACAAGGACGACAAGTGCTTGGAAATACTGATGATAGGTATTAGTATCATCTTCACGACCCGAAAGCGGATAAAACCAAAAATGAATAAATTTGCATCATTCATTGAGTATTTTGAAGTAGAAGGTACTTTTTTTGGTGTTGCTATGTTGCATGACGGTTCATGGGATTTGCAATGAGAAGCTACTCTTGCAATTAATGGTGTTTTCCATAGCCAAAGCTTAAAAGGTGGCATCCTGTGACAGTGCAACTCTACCGAATGGCTAGAAACCAAGATGGCAGTTATATGCGATTTTACTTTCCGGAAATGTGGCATGCAATTTCTCAAGCCCAGAAAGCCCATTTCAGTCTAGATTGAAGCAGGATGGCTTTCCTCACTTCCTCTCATAGGTCTTTTTTAACACAGTCCAAACCATTGGAACAATTTTGACCAAATGATGAGATTCGTCTAAGACATTTGCATGATGTCAAGGAATGGAGCAAGGTCGAACTAGAATAAAGGGCCTCAGGTCTCCCACCTACGGCATCCAATTCACTTTGAATTCTTTTAGACACTTTTCAAATACCACCGAAGCATTGGGCTCGAGAAACCTCCTTGCATATCGAACAAGATTTAGTGATCGCCAGTATGAAGTTCTCATTGCCTCTCCTCGTGCTCGCGGCTTCTGTTGCTGCTGCACCTGTTGATAAACGTCAGGATTATGGGAATTATGGAGATTATGGTGAGTGGATCTTTCAAATCCTTATCTTCTAAGTTTCATGTTTTACCAAAACTCTTGATATGGCAGCGTCTCGTGCTGTACTGTTGCTAATCTCTTTGTTGCTTAGGATCCTATTCCGGAGTCACTGCACCAGGACCAGTTCCTGCTCCCGCCTCTGGGGGTTACGGGTTAGTTTCTCTTTCTATAACCTCTTCTTGCTAGATAAACAGATAGCAAAGCTGCTGTTTCTTTGAAATCCCCTAAAACACGCAACATCCCACTGAACCTTTCGTGTTAGGAACTATGGGGCATATGATGCTCCCGCTGGTGGATATGGCTCTTACGGAAGCTACAAAAGATGGGTTTCAGATTTAGTTAACAAGCTCTGGAACTAAATGCAAGAATTTGTTGGCTCTTCATCTCAGATCTCACCTATACGGAGTTATACATAAGATACTTCCTAACTTGGTGTGTTTTCTGGGTGACAAATTAGAAAGGGCTTGCCATTACTTAATTTATTTTCTCTACCAAAGATTCAAACGATAGGTGGCCATACGGTTGAGGATAATATAGGTTGTTAATTGTTTTTTGAAATATATACGTATTGTTCCACATGATTGTTCTGTCACAAATAACCCTTTAGAATAGTTGAGCCATAATCTTCTATGTGAACTTGAATTTGACAAGTTACTTCCTACTTCCTATCTTTCTTAGTTCGAAGACTCCTTCCGATGTTTACTTCTAGAACAATTGATTATCATTCCACCTTCTCCACAGTCAGTTGGCTTTTTCGTGTTCCAATTTTCGCACCCCGAGCTTGTAGCAGCATCATCATCTTGTAGGCTTGGACAAGAGTTGACACTCTCCCTAATCTTGCGAACAGTATCGGTGAGCTCACATCCAGTAGAGCATGGTTTTTTGATAGTGATCGGGTTTTGGTAGCTGAACGGCAATACTGTGCTTTCAACGCAACCTCGACAGGTCAAATTGTATAACGCGTAGATAAATGAAGTGTATGTTTGTAGAATTGGATATGCTGATATTCAAGGGTACTATTTCATAAGTTGACGCTCATTCTGTGCCATTGACAATATACCTTAAGGATATCAGTCCTAGTGTCTGTGTACCAATCGTTCCAGAGCAACTTGATTCCAAGAATTGAGCTTTCGGTAGCTCAACTTCCAGTATCTCTAAGTTTAAAATGCTCACAACATTTCACGAATTATTCAAAGCTAAGGACGCGTGCCTAAATAATTCCATCTGTGCATCTTAGGCGTCAAAAATGATCACATGACTTATATATGATGAAGATTGTATTCTAATTGATGAATGCAGAAAAGCAGAATTTCTAGCACAGTACTGGGCCTTGATAAAGTTCAAATTGCAGTTCAAGCAGGCTTGTGATTCCGTTCTATCTATGCCTCGTTGGTTGGCATTCACTGCTATGTTCTTTGATCATTGTACCTCGCCTATAACGGCGTTCTCTTTCAGCCATTGTGCATTTTGCTTGTGTACACCACGATCTCATAGCTCATACATATAAGATACGACAAAGATAAACTGTTAAGAGGGATGTGAGATTAGATGGCACGTCTTATTAATATTGTCTTGAGCACATTATGTGTATACCTCCTTGGAGCTTATCTTCGTGCAAAGCAGTGTCAGCGAGATTGGGAAAGCTCACTACCCTTGAAAACACATTTCTGGAAACAAAGAGAGGCGACCTGGGATCTGGAAAAAAAGACTCAAAAGCTGAACAATGCTGGTACTACAAGTGTTGTTGCAGTCACCACGACCATTCCAGAAATCTCAACAACAAAGAACTATCAAGTTGCAAGAGAATCATCACTCACGATTGTAAGAACAATAGAGGATGAAGCGCAAATGGTAGGCGCGACAATACCAGCGACTACGAATTTCATAAACCCCGAGGAGACGCCAAAGTGTTTCCGTGCGTTTGGAAAGAATTGGAGATGATGAGATGGTGTTACATTTACTTCCTCTTCTGCTTGGCAATTGCCCGTCCTACTTCATCCCACACGCCAGGATCGGATTTAAATTTCTGCCCGCTATGTACTCCAAACTGCCTCGCCACCTTCCCCGTCCACCATGGTCTCAGAGTGTTAAGAAATGTGGTATCACGAGCGTAGTTCACCAACCCAAAACGCTCTCTCACTGGATAGAGGTCAGCGATACGAACCATAGTCCTTCGTGGGGCTCCAATAAAGCTGAGTGTATATATCTCAAGAAGTGCGTCTTCGGGCAAAGAGTTGGTGAATTTCTTAAGTGTTTCACGGGAGAGTCGAGCCGTTGGAGGAAGGAGCAGCTTAATGTGAGCAACAAAAGGGCTGCTTATGTACGCTACAGTGACCATAGGAATTATGGAAGCAACAAGGACTAGAGTAAAGTGTATTAGCGGGACCGAAGGGAAAAAAGCTTTGTCAACTGATGATGTTTATCACGTGTACATATGAGAATCTATCTTACCAGCACCAGGTACCCAGGATGGCTGGTCTTCAGCGTAATAGTGTTTTGGAACCTGGAAGAATGTGAGGAGTCCAAATGTGACAACAGTGAACACCTTCAACATTCCTAAAAATGCAGTTCGCTTTGTTCCAGCATGGAATATGATCAAACGTTGTGGATATGCTGCTGTAGTTAGAAAATCTGAAATACAATCGACTTTCACCAACTTACTGAACTTTAGCATTTGGCTCTTTTCAGAAACACTTTTAGGCACTACTGGATTCGGCCATTTGGGAGATTTACTGGTACGAATAACTGAAACCGAAAAATTCTTCTTCTTTAGCACAGACAGAAGGGAGGATCTGTCAAATCTCCGCATGGATATGCGGCCTAGTAAAAGAGAATTCATCTTCCTATAGACAGAAGAGATATATGCCAGTGTGTTGGCTGGAGAATATAGATTCCCTATTATGAGCGATTTTGAATTACACTCAGCAATTAAATGAGTATTTCATAACTTCGAGTAGCGAGCTGAGAAAATAAAATAAAACAAGGAAGGTATGTATTGATTATTGCTTGAGTTCTAGTCTACACTATGAAGTCAGGAGGTACAACAAGCAAAAAGAACTGAGCTGGCTCTAGCGCGCGCGCTTAGGCGCGTAATCTTGGTGTGGTTTTATCCAAATGCCAGATTCCAAGTCAGCTTACCAGGACCACCTGAGTGGAAACTAATTCAAAATGCCATGATTGTAAGGAAAAGCTAGGATAATCATATGTCTGGCTTCTTACTTTCCATCAGCCTATAATATGGCACTACTTGCGCAATATATCCCCGGATGGATGCTCTTTTTGAGCGTCCTGTTGATCTTCCATGTCACAGCTCTCACACCACTGTCCGATGATACACTACGAAATATTCCGTCTGGGGGCGCGGATTTCGACATAAAATCAGGCGCAATTCTTTCGCCGATACTAGTTCCTCGTGTGCCTGGGACGCCTGGCAATTCTGCTGTTCAGAAGCACTTTGTGAACTGGTTCACGACGCATCTGCCAAAATGGACATTGGAGTTTCAGAACTCGACCTCGACAACACCTGCGACTGGTAAGAAGCAGGTGCCATTCACGAATATCATACTAACGCGCGACCCACCATGGACAAAGTCTGGAGACGTAGGACGATTGGCTTTAGTGGCACATTATGATAGTAAACTTACTCCCGCCGGGTTTATCGGAGCAACAGACAGTGCCGCTCCATGCGCAATGATGATGCATGCAGCAAGGAGTGTAGATGAAGCGTTGACGAAGAAATGGGCAGCTATGGAGGCGGATGGGACCGGCGGAAGTGGTCTAGAAGATGAGAAAGGTGTTCAGCTTCTGTTTCTAGATGGAGAAGAAGCATTTGTTTCTTGGACAGATTCAGACTCTCTTTATGGAGCCAGGTATGGTATTCCATATGTGCGCAAGGTATTATGCTAATTGTCATAGGTCTCTTGCGGAGGAGTGGGAGTCTACTCCTCATGCTGCCCTTTCGACTCACCGCAACGCCTTAAGCTCCATCAATCTCTTTCTACTTCTCGACCTCCTTGGAGCCCCAAAGCCAAACATACCATCATACTTCCAAACAACACACTGGGCATACCAAGCCATGTCGGATATTGAGGCGCGTCTTCGAACGCTAGGGGAGCTCTCTTCAGAAACCGAACAGGCTTTCCTACCCGACAATAGCGACGACAAGCTATTCCATGCAGGCTGGGGTGTCCAGGATGATCACATACCGTTTATGGCTCGTGGTGTGGAGATTCTGCATATTATACCTACCCCATTTCCATGGGTGTGGCATAAAAGTGAAGACGATGGGGAGCATTTGGACCTTCCCACCGTCGAGGATTGGGCAAAGATAGTAACAGCCTTTGTTGGAGAGTGGATGGATTTGGAGGGCTACTTTCCACCTAAAGCGCCTCCAGGATCCAAGGACAGGGCAATCAAGGACGAGCTGTGAGTCTGAAAGAGTTCTCTATGATTCTCATGCTTATATCACATTTTAGTGGCATATAATTGACGCCAATCGAACATATTCTAGATCAAAAAGCAAAAAACAATAGAACACCATACCTCTGTAATAGCGTCAGGGTCGAGTCAGCGGCCGTGATTATTGAAAAACCTTCCTACCTCCATTCAAAGTGATATGCTAGACACTACTAGGAACAACTACGCTCTTTTCCATTTGGCAGTCCTATATTGCTGTCGAACCATCCTGATAACTGGCACAATCTTTCTTGAGTATTGTGTTCTGTCTTCTATGATCTTATAAATCATTAAGATATAGCAGTCGGAAAGGACGACATATTAACGACGTGAGATTGTAATATTCGTTGCACGTTTTTATGGTCATGCTATGGATCAATGTACTGAAATTTGATACATATGAATTCATTTAAAGGAGCGTTACCGTGGAAAGCTGGTGGCTAGAAGTAATCGCGGATAGTTAAATACCTCATAGGATGAACAACATAGTTAAGACTATTTCGCAATAAAGCTGATCGAAATCTAGTATGTGGTTTTGAACATGAGCTGAACTCATGAGCGGATATTCAAACATTCCAGTGCCTAGCTGCAGAATGACTTGAAAAAGACATCAACAATGGGGCTATCCTTCCGCTAGATATAATTTCTAATCCCAGGAACTGACTCTGGCGCTGGCATGATGCCAAATTGAAGCCTTTATGTCCATACCTGCATGCCCTACTAGATATGGAGCATTAAACTAGTGGGGATTAAGCGAGGATAGAAAGGGGCGAACGAGAGCATCTGATTTCGAGACAGAAGTTTCATACCACTCCACCAAATCACGAGTAACATCGCTAATGCTTTGAAAAATGGCATATGCAGTTGATAATAGTGGCGCAGTATTATCTCAACAATCTATTGTACACCAAACCACATGGCAAGATGATTAGCGCAGACACAGAACAATAGTAGCACGAATAGCACTAGCTACAAAAGTGTAATATCAAACTATCAACAGAAATAACATTGAGGCTACAAGTTGATTGAGCATTCTTCGAATGTCCACTTGACAAACTTCCATAATTGATAACTTGAATAGCCGTTCAAAATTGCGAGAAAGCATCCACACTCCAAACTCGACAATATAAATCAACATTGACTACTCGTGAAAATTACACACTGACGTATATTCTCCATTAGAAACTTAGTATTCACTCGAGATAACCTTTAGAGCTAGCCTACAGCAATTCTGTTACTTGGCTGAATTGGATGGTTTGCGGATTGATCTAAACAGACTTAAGAATGTTTTATATAGTTAACAGAGGTCCGTTGGCGGGCAGTGAAATATTATCCGTCTATAGGGAATATGCTCTACCGCTACATGACGCCTCGCTGCTGTTTGAAAGATATCCTGGTATATGAGAAATTTTCTACTACAATTGGTAATCTAATAATATTTAATATAAGGGGAAGATTTAAAGTTGATGGAGAGTCTCTTGCAATATACTTTGGATGTAATGGTCCAGAGTAAGATCTACTTTGCTTCTCAACTATTCAGGTGGAAAAGAGATAAAGTCAGATGCTTTCATGGAAACCTACTTGCATGCTGATTCATATTGGCAGCATGGAACTCTCATTCTCTACAATACTAACGCAAGAGAGAAACTCAATTGTGTTCCATTCGTTCTCAATGATCTAGAATGTACTATCGGCTCACAATTTGGACTATCTCCACAGATGTCAATTATTATAATGCTCGACCAATCCAATAATAGACTCCAAACGCGTCCGTAGTCGATTGAGTAATTCCTCACAAACTGCTATGGTAGCTTAAAATTTGCTACTGTTGACTTTCGCCACCAGGACCCAGCAGAAGATTGGACCTTCCATTTCTCGAGCTGCGACTAGCCATTTGTTTTGTATACCAACGAGTGATTCGGGGTCTCCCATTCGTCACAGCCCAGATTAGACTACCAGCACTAATCGCAAGTGCGATCAGAAATGACGGTTCTATTATCCAAGAATCCCTGAATCTCGAGCTGTTCACCTCTAATTCATCCATAGCATAAAGTGTATGTCTTGGAACTACCGGCGCTCGACCGGCGCCTTGTACGTGTGGAATCGTGTAGTGTGTCTGCTCAGGTACCTGGAGCATGTCTATGGTATAGGTAGGCACGACATATGAGGTTCTAGTTGACACGAAAGGGGTAAACCCATTGGTATCGAATGATGAGAATCGAATCAGCTCGTCCGTTCGCGCTTGCGAGGTTACGAGACTGCTCATGGTACGTTGTGAAAATAAACCTTCATTTCGTAAATTGTATTGGAGTTAATGAGACAGAGATAATGTCGAGGGGAAATAGAAATGAGGAGGTGGTTGATGCCTAAGGCCGTAAACTTCTTCCGCTACAACATAGGAAGCAAATCGTAGGCAAAATATTTGAAATTCAAGTCGGGCAAGAACTATAATTAAAATTCGACTTATGTATCTGGCAAATCACTAAATTGAAGTGAAATGGAATGAAATGGAATTGTAGCGTTGAGTGAAGATTGGCCGAAACAAGCAAATCCCATTTACGCGAAAGAAAACGCGCTACGACAGCTTTGACCAAGAACGCGTCCCCCCTGTTCCAAATCCATTCAATAACTCTACTGTCTCAGAATCGCGACCTCTGTCTCCTCCATGCTCATCCAAACTCAGTCTGTATTTCTCTAAATTAGAATCGTCATGGCGAAGAAGGAGAACATGTCATCGCCGGCCCCTCCTGCTGCACTTAAAAAGCAAGCCTCGAGCTCTTCCAAGAATGGATCAATTCTTAGCTTCTTCTCGAAAGCTCCTAATGGCACCCCGAACTCTGCAACTGGTGTTTGGAAGCCAAATTCCGAAGTAAAATCTGGTAGCGATGTATCGAAACCAATCCTACCTGTCAAAAAGCCCACGTTCAAGAAGACTCTCGGGAAAACCACAACTCCTGTTCCGAGCAGCGACGTGGTGGGACCACCAAGCTCACAAGAGAACGAGGACGAGCAAACTCCACTATATGTAATTTTCCATGATATGCTAGCAATTGTAACTAGTACTAACATGATTGTCGCACAGCAAAACAAAAGCACGTTGGTGATGGGTAGCAGTCCATCTCGAAAGGTAACGCAATCGAAAGTACTATTTATAAAATGGCGTTGCTAATACCACTATTGCAGGCCAAAAAGATAGCCACCTATGCGGAATCCGACGATGATGACGATGATGGGCCTCTGTTCCAGCCAGCAACCGTGTCATCGCAAAAGCGAAGAGGGCAGCGGAAACAAGTATTGGAAGATGAGGAGGATGACTTTATTATTGGTACTGTTGGTGTTGAAGATGATGATGATGGTTAGTAATACTTCTTTGGAATGTGTTAGGGAACTGACGGTCTCCAGATGATATCGATGACTTCGTAGTTGACGATGACTCCGATGCTCCAGTCAAACCCGCGAAGAAGAGGAAACGCCTTACAGCCGCACAAACACCTCGAAAACGGTCCAATATCTCCCCCCCAAGGATTCACGAAGAGGAGGACGATGGAGACGAAGAAATGCTTACCGGCGAGCCGTCATCGGCGCAACAATGGAAATATGATCCAAATAACATCCATCCACTGCAGCCAAAATCTGGCAATGCTCTTAAAACACCTGTCTCGAATAAAAAGAAGATGAAGGAAAAAGCACATAGGTCTGAACCAGAAAAGAGGTATCCATGGCTGGCTACTCTCCAAGATATGGATCGAAATCCAATAGGTCACCCGGATTACGACCCCAGAACGGTATATATTCCTCCTAATGCTTTCGCAAATTTCTCAGCGTTTGAAAGACAGTACTGGGAAATAAAGCAGAAGTTCTTTGACACGATCGTATTTTTTAAGAAGGGAAAATTCTACGAATTATACGAAAATGATGCTACCATTGGTCATCAACTTTTTGATTTGAAGATGACTGATAGGGTCAACATGCGGATGGTAGGAGTCCCAGAGTCGTCCTTGGATCAATGGGCGAACCAGTTTGTCGCCAAGGGGTTTAAAATAGCTCGAGTCGATCAATGTGAGTCTGCGCTAGGAAAGGAGATGCGTGAGAGGGAGGATAGTCAAGGACCTCCGGTCAAAGGTCAAAAAAAACCCGACAAGATTATCAAGCGAGAACTTGCTTGCGTACTTACCGGTGGAACCTTAGTTGATGGAAGTATGCTTCAGAACGACATGGCAACCTTTTGCGTTGCCATTAAAGAATCTGTTACGAACGACATGCCATCATTTGGGATTGCCTTCGTTGACACCGCCACTGGTCAATTCTTTTTATCGGATTTTGTTGATGACGTGGATCTTACGAAGTTTGAGACTTTGATAGCTCAAACAAGACCACAAGAGTTGTTGTTAGAAAAGTCTTGCATTTCTTCCAAAGCTATGAGAATCTTGAAAAACAATACCACTCCAACTACAATCTGGAACTATCTTAAGCCAGGAAAAGAATTTTGGGATGCAGAGACGACCAGGCGGGAACTGGACGCTGGTGGATATTTCATGTCTGGGGAATCTGACGACGAAGTTTGGCCGACGAACCTCAGCGAGGTGAGGGAAAATGACTTAATTATGTCGGGGTTTGGTGCATTAATTCAATACCTGAAGACTCTGAAGCTGGAACGAAATCTCCTTTCACAGGGAAACATTTCAAGATATAATCCCATTCAGAAAGGTACAACTTTGGTTTTGGATGGACAAACGCTTATTAATCTCGAAATTTTCGCCAATACTTACGACGGTGGCTCTGAAGGTACTCTTTTCACTCTTCTTAACCGGTGTGTTACACCTTTTGGCAAGCGTATGTTCCGTCAATGGGTTTGCCACCCACTAGCCGACCCAGACAGGATCAATGAACGACTAGACGCAGTCGACATGTTGAATGCAGATCGGACTGTCAGTGACCAGTTCACTGCCTCTATGTCAAGAATGCCTGACCTTGAGCGTTTCATCTCTCGTATACACGCAGGGGTCTGTAAACCAGATGACTTCGTAAGAGTTTTGGATGGCTTTGAGCAGATTGAATATACAATGAGCCTTCTCGGAGCGTTTGGCGGCGGAGATGGCATTGTCGACCGCCTTATTTCCGCTATGCCAGATCTTGCGAAGCCTCTGGAGTGGTGGAAAACTGCATTCGATAAGGAGAAGGCCAGGGACCACAAAATTCTTGTCCCAGAACGAGGCATCGAAGAAGAATTTGATGAGAGCCAAGATCGGATTGAACTAGTCGAAGCTGAGCTGCATTCATTACTCAAACGCCAGCAAACCGAATTTGGCAAGAACGTTATGTATAGAGATATCGGGAAGGAGGTCTATCAATTAGAAGTACCGGCCAAAACAAAGGTGCCAAAAGATTGGAAGATGATGTCGTCAACTAAGGCTGTTAAGCGCTATTACTTTACAGAGTTAAAAGACTTGGTTCGCGATCTTCAGGAAGCTCAGGAAACACATGGCCAAGTTGTCAAACAAGTAGCAGGGATAATGTATGCAAAATTCGACTTGGACTACAAGACATGGCTTGCGGCTGTTAAGGTCATTGCACAGCTTGATTGTCTGATCAGTCTTGCTGCAGCATCATCAGCTCTTGGAGAGCCAAGCTGCAGACCTAAATTTGTCGAAGCCGAAAGAAGTGTTATGGAGTTTGAAGAGCTTCGACATCCTTGTATTCTCCCGAATGTCACGGACTTCATCCCCAACGATGTGAACCTTGGTGGAGATGTTTCTAATATTAATTTGCTTACTGGTGCCAATGCCGCTGGAAAATCGACAATATTGCGAATGGTATGACACTTCTTGTTCCTCTACAATGCCGAGTACTTACTTTCCTACAGACTTGTATCGCGGTGATAATGGCACAGATAGGCTGTTATGTTCCATGCGTTTTTGCAAAACTTACACCTGTTGATAGAATCATGTCTCGCCTTGGAGCTAACGACAACATTTTTGCCGCGCAATCGACCTTTTTTGTCGAGCTGTCTGAGACAAAAAAAATACTTTCCGAAGCCACCCCTCGTTCCCTTGTAATTTTGGACGAGCTTGGTCGTGGAACATCTTCCTACGATGGTGTAGCTGTTGCTCAGGCTGTACTCCATCATGTAGCAACTCACATTGGCTGTATTGGATTCTTCGCTACTCACTATCATTCACTTGCCACTGAATTTGCAGGACACCCGGAGATTTCTCCAAAACGAATGAAGATTCATGTGGATGATGATAATCGCCGTGTTACGTTCTTGTATAAGCTTGAGAATGGTGTTGCTGAGGGTAGTTTTGGGATGCATTGTGCTGCAATGTGTGGCATCCCCACGAAAGTTATCGATCGTGCCGAGGTAGCAGCCAAGGAGTGGGAACATACCTCGAGACTCAAGGAGAGTCTGGAGAAGGCCCGGAGCGGATGTTACATCCCACTTGGATTTCAAAGTGACATTAGTTGGATGTTGAATGAAGCCGTAGGCGATTCTGTCGACGATAGAGCCCTAAACGTACTCATGAAGGCTATTGAGGGTCTATAGATGGTAAAAAATAGTGTAAAACAGGCGCACAACTTTGCCAGGAGTCAGGGTGTTTTGTAAATTTATGGAAATTTCCCTAATTTTGTCAGACTTAGCTAAGACTAGCAGGTACGTATAGCTATATGGATATTTTGACATTCTACGCTATAAGACCTTGTTTACTGCAATTGAAATTCGATGGGGATTTTTGAACAATTTATTTGGACTTGACCTGGGTTTTCTTGAACCCGAGTCATTTGAGTCATTCGGAGATATCCAGATGGTAGTGGTGTTTTAGTGCGTCCACTGTTGTCTTCTTTTTGGGGTTCTCGCTTAGACTCAGGGGCATCACGTGCTGTTTGAATTTGCTTAGGGAAAGTAGAAAAGGTTATTTGAGAATGAGTTGCATTCAATACGTGTAAATCGTACTATCTCAGTATTTATTTCAAGAGTGACCTCTAGCTACGATAGGAATATCTTGGTAGTCACTAGAATATCTCTAGAAATAGACGGGAACTGCTTAAACAAGCAGCTGCCTTGTCGAAATGTGGCTTATTCCGCTGGAATCCCAATTCACCCACTTTAAACAGTATTTCGACTACTTACTGCATACTACTGTACCTCTCAAATACCAAGTACCCCATAGATATATGATGATAGGCTAAAGTTGAGGTGGTATTTCCCAACCTTGCTTGTTGTGGAGTCTGATACGAGAGATTTACCTGAGGTCTAGAAGTAATTCCAAACTCTATATTTGCAACACCGACACCAACACCCATTAAATCCAATAATCTGATGGATGGACGAATGGAAGCTCTGTCTCAATGAAATGGCCGCTTCTTAGAACCTGACGTTCTTGGCATTTTCGATAGTTGTCATTTTCCCGCTTCCTGACTACACTTATGTACTTATGCTAGTTAGAAGCTGGGGACTGGGTCAAGCATTCAACCAAGGAACAGGACTAGCTGACTGAGAGGCTGATTGTGTTATTCACTCATACCTTCGTGAGGGGCAGCGTTGGGTTGGAACTAAGAAGAGGAAGTTGAATAGTGAAAATATGTGTTTATTTCAAAGCTATTGTTGCAGTAAGATGATTTATTTATTCCTTAGTCATATCATCTACTGTGCTCTTTACAGACCTGCTCTATACTCTTTGTATTACTAAATTCATACTTTTCTACATGCTTGAACAAGCGCACGGCCCTTTCATATAATCACTAGTCAGCACGAGTAAGTTGAAACAGTTGTGGGAACTCGCCAAGCAACGAAAACGATAACAACTCATGCGTCCTGGAAAAACAATTGCAATCATATTAATGTATCGTCAGTTATTGCTTGGGCATAAGTGAGCACCTCAGCAGTAATTCCGGGGAAATGTTCTGCTTCCCCTTGCTTGAAACGTACCGCTCTTGGCTAAAATGTTACTTATTCTACTACGTAATAATGCCTGCACTATGAAAAGGAGAATCCTGGAATTCTACTAGTACCGACAAGTGGAACCAAAATCCGGCAATATGGTCCTGGAATAATTTGCCAGCACAGAACACATGGAGGAGACGAAGCCGTTGGTGGATGAACTGCGCTGATGGAAATCTTGCGTCTTGGCCTAGTAGCTGGCGAGGCCCTGGCAGAAGATCTACCTTCCGACTAACCTTACCAGGTGCTCTCAAGTCATTCAGGAAGGGAAAGTCTCGTCTAAAGTCCATATCGCGGAGACAGGTGAGCGGAGATGAGGCTCTATTTCGAAACAAGACTTCCCCATGACTCTTTTAAATGCCCATCAGGTTAGTAAGTGTCGAAAAGGTACAAGTAAAGCTTCTATTCTTGATTCTATGTAGGTTTCCTCTTCACCTGTCACGGCCATTCTTTCTTCTCCTATCTAGCTGTTCACATTTTCCAAACTCATCCATTCTACATCATGCAGTTTACTGTTCTTCTTGTCGCGGCGGTATCGGCTCACCTTGCTGCCGCCCAAACATTGAACATTCCAACCCGTGTTGGAAGTGTTGTTGCTCTTTCCTCTCCTAGCACTATATCGGGTACGGTTGACCTGGGCAACAAGGAATTCGACCGAGGACAGCCATGTAACTCGGATGAGGATACTGGATCATCTAATGCAGTTTTCATTCTCAAGTCTGGAGCCACACTATCCAATGTTATCATCGGAGCAAACGCTCTTGAGGGTGTCCAGTGGGTTCTTCTTTCTACCTACGTGTTGGAGTTCTGGAAAATTGCTAATGAAACTTATGTAGCTGTGAGGGAGCTTGCACCTTGAATAACGTTTGGTTCAGAGATGTTTGCGAAGGTATTCATCGCCAGCGTCAGACTACAGATGACTAAGACTAATTCTTCCGAAGATGCCATCACACTTAAGGGAACAGGAACTGTCTTGATTCAAGGTGGAGGAGCTCAAAATGTCAGCCCCATTTCTCGCCATTTTGATACTTGACTAACACACATTCAGGCCAAAGACAAAGTCGTACAAGCTAATGGTCGTGGACTAACAACAATCAAGAACTATACAGTTGTCAATGTTGGAAAAGTCTTCAGATCCTGCGGCAACTGCTCCAAGAACGGTGGACCCAGAAACGTCGTCATCACCGGACTCAAAGCCAACGGTGTAACCGCTGACATTGTAGGCATCAACTCCAACTATGGTGATGTTGCAACTATCAGCGGTTCATGTGGAAAGAGCATCAAGCATGTCTGCCAGGAATTTAAGGGTATTGTGAAGAACGGCAGTGCTGAGAGCCCAAAGCTCTCTACCACTGCAAACTGCCAAGGCGCTCAGAGCAAAGCTATCCCAGCCTGTTAGATGACAGTTGGTGAAGTGAATAGCAGATTTAAAATGTCAGTTTCATATGGCGTTAAGCCTCTCGATTTTCATGTACATAGATATTTGAGGTGCTCTCGCTCGATGAATTTAATGACAATAATTTCTGTGACAATAAAAGCCTGGACACACTCATGAAAACTTTGCGATGCGTTGAAAAACTGTCTGTTGTAGTCGGCTATTGCGGTCTGCCACGAAAGGCTTTGATCAGTTTCGAAGCAACAGCGCCACAGCTTTGTTCAGATGATTAATTGACAAGGTTCATCGTAATGGTGAGGTTACATGAGCTTGTCATTTGCGAACTGCAACACAAGTCTCGTTCTATGAACCGGCATAAAACACACTCAAAGACCAACTGACATATTTGACATAAGGATCGGAAAACTTCATAAGCCTCCAATAGCAGCTTCCCGACCACGCTGCGTACTTACCGGTGTGCCCGTATTTTTTCCACCACTCCTATGATCGTTCCCAGCTTCCACCAACGATCGTTGTTATCACACGGTAAATATAACGAAATGTTCCGAACAGCGGAAAGATCTACAATAACATTCATGCGCGACAATTCGCTGTGCCCGCCATATTATATCTAATGGAGCGAGGTCTATTTTGGCTTCTGAAGCTCAATTCAACGAATCATTCTCTCCTCGTTTAGAGGAGCCAAGTGCATCCGTAGAAGAACTACCGAAGCTTGGATTAACACTGTGAACCCGGCTGATTCTATTACCTCTACAACAGTTGGCGCGTACGCGGCATTCCGTGCTATTACTCGCTTCAGTACATCAGAATAAAGCGTAGTTAGACTAGGGGTTCAGAGCCTTCGAATAAGGATACTTTGACACATAACCGACGTCCTTATGCCTTCCACGATACTAGTAGTAGGTTAATCATGGCGCCTATATGAATCCGTCTTGAGCAATATTCCGATTAATTTTCTCCGTCAAGTAGATGCTTCGAGAATGTTGGCATCTTAGCACAGCATACAATGCTGATTTGTGGTCCGCACCAGTAGAGCAGTTAGACAGATGTACATGTTAGAAAGGTAGTTCTTTACTTGGATATATATAAAGCCACGATTCCGTATGACTGCGATGGGTTTGTTGTCCAATATACATCAGAGCAGTGTGAGGATACTTGACAGCAGAAAGAAAATCGCCGTACGTGATTTCGAACCAGAATATTAGGTAGCAAACTAGTCAGAGTCATCCTCAATTCTTTCTCGCTTATCACGGGCAAGGCTTGCTCCTCAACGCTGGCAGCTCTTTGCCGTTTCCTATCGAAACATATCTTTTAAGTTTGCTTGTATTTCAAATTGACCAGGATCAAGGTTCTGGATAGTTCACTGATATCCTACTATGAGAAGTTGCTCGGGGTATAAGTTTATGTAAACTATATATACATGTTCTTCAAAATTAATACATCGTACCCAATATCATACAAATTACAGACCACAAGTGGAGCAATTATGTCCTTGTATAACAGTCTAATAACGCGGAGCTGGCCCTCGCGGAGAATTATGACCCAAGAATTTTCCCCTAGGTGCATTTTTAATATCGAATTGTAGCTTCTTCTTCATCACCTCAAGCTCAAGGTTGTGCTGCAGTTGCTTGATCCTCTCGTCGGGATCAACCTCATCCTCAATGATGTCATCATCATCAACATTAGGTCTGCCCTGAGAATTCCACTTTGACGAATCCAATTCATGTTTTACTGATTTCAACGCGTTGACCTGTGCCGCACTCCGTACATCCCCCCATACTGGGCGATAATTAATATTTGGATCAGGTAAATACGCAGGTTTCAAATCTGTAATGACCGGTGGAGGTCGGTCGGGCTGTTTCTTAGTCAAGTCAATTGGCCCTTTTCCATCGCCTGGAAATCTCAAACCAAGACGATCAAAATCCTCATCCTCAACAACTTCGATAAACCGAATATTGCTCTTGCCTCGTCTGATGAAGAGCAAGGTGTCGTATATGAGAAATTTGCTAGTTTCCTCGGGGCGCCAGGTTCTAACCTTGTTCCAGTTTACAGCTCCAGAAGTCATCGCTTCCTTTTTGGTATCAGCACCACCACCAACATAAACAGATTGTTCTGATGCAAGGCGATGGCCTTCGCCTGCTGAACTGGCTAGCCCACATGCATACAGTATTCTGCCTATACTCTTGGTAAAGATTAATGATTTAGGAAGCATTAGATGTGCCTTTGGTCGGTTATTCAGGTTGACCTGAGCTAGCTCAAGAGCAGATGCACCAACAGGATCTTTTGGATCTGTCGTGTCTTGCTTGACTAATGACTTGTTAGCGGTGTTCTTTTTTTAATAGTGCTTAGACAGTTGCAATCACCACAATTTTTGGAGACTGGAAATACTTACTCTCAAGATTCTGCTTCAGGAAGACATCTTTATGCTCTTGGGCTGTATCATTAGCAGCCTTTTGGCCATGTACAAGCTCAACAAATTCAGATGCTAGTTTATGCTGAGCCTTTCGCTTGGAAGGTTCCTTTGTATGCTCCTCTAGTAGTTTGTCTATGTCATCAATTGGCATGAACGTAAACTGTCTGAGATATCCTCCTACATCGTTATCAGAGGTACCCAGAAAGTACTTGTAAAGATCAAATGTGCTGGTCATAGTCGAGTCAAGCCATATGGCATTTCCTGCACTTTTGCCGAATTTTGCTCCAGAAGAAGTGGTGAGTAGTGGCGTTGTAAGGCCAAACGGGGGCTCAGTTGTCTTCTTTGGAAATTCGGGATTCGGGTGGTGGAGAGCGATATGTTTGACAGCCTGTACTCCTGCAGTTATGTTTCCATACTGGTCAGATCCACCGATTTGCATTCTTATTCCTTGTGTATTGTACATATGCCACCAATCCCAAGCCTGCATCAAAGGGTACGAAAGCTCGGCATATGTTAATCCACCATCACCCTTACCCAATTTGTTTTTGACACTGTGAACGTCAGCCTATGTGTATGTTTCTATAAGATTCATATCTTTCAAGAAGTACTCACGTCCGCTTGGCAAGCATAGGACCGGTTGGAGTATGACCAATTATTGATAAAGCCTCTTCCCATGTCAAACTCTGAAACCATGTGGTATTATTTAGTAGTGCCCTCTTCCACGCCCACTCCCAAGTATAATCGTACTTTCGCCCGTATGCTTCGACATTTACCCATAACTTTTTTAACTGGAAGTGCATATTGGCCATGTTTTGCACTCGAACCGATCGATGTACCTTTTCTCTAGCAGTGTCACGACCAGTGGGATCCCCAATTTTTGCAGTAGTTCCTCCGAGCAGCGTGACAGCTTGATATCCGTGGACATACATCCAGAACAGCGACATGAGCGGGAGCATGTGTCCAACGTGGAGTGAGGCGGCCGTAGGATCAATACCAACATAGGCTCCAATTCGATGTTCAATCAGCATCTTATCTACCTCCTCTCTAGTTCTAAAAGTCATAGGTAAGAAGTTGCACGATTGAGAGGCTCCTCCATGCTTACCCGGTCATCGCTTCTACTAAGTTCCGCTCCTCCAAAATACTGAGCATGCTCTTCTGCTTTCCATCCTTAATCTCCAGAGCTTTCTCCTGCCATTTCGTTTCTGCGTCTGCAACTTTCGACAAATATTTCATCCCAATCCATCTTCGAGTTGCTTTAGGGGAAACATCAGCAGCTCGAAAGGCGCATCTAGCGCAAACATAGGTAGAGGGCCGTAGTAATGAGAAGGATGGCATGTTAGCCATTGATCGACTTATAAAGAATACATGAATATGTGGCGTGGACTGATATTATGACCGGGTGCTCCAGACCAAGTATAACAAAGCGCAGTGATACAAAGCTTGGGGTTACAATCAGGTATGGATCTTGTGCTTCCCGTCCTCAAAAAAAGTTGACGCGCCGAAGCGGCCGCATACCAAGCGCTAATGACCCTCTCGTTGAAGCCTCCAATCACGTGGTTATAAAAGTGGAGCAGAAATGTAGTACTTGTTTCCTTAACTAAGGTATGTCTATCAGAGTAAGTAGTCTTTTGTCTTGTTTTTGGCTGAATTGTTTATAAGTCGGTGCTTGTTGATGCCCATTTGGAAATACTTATTATTTGTTCGTACTGTGATGTTACTCTATCTTTAATTGGATTTTTGATACTGTACTGCCAAAAGGTCCCCTCTGAACCCCACACTCCGTTAAGCCTACTACCATAAGGTTATATATCCTTCCGTAGATCTCCCCGCGATTCTCCCAACGGTAACAACACACCTACTTCCTCAGTAACTCTCTCTGATCCTGGTGATTCTTCTTCCTTGTATGTTCTCCTTATTTTCCCTGCTTGTTTGGCCACAGCTGTCATCACTATGGCGGAACAACTGTCTTCCAACAGTGCAGCTGACGGTGGCCAAGTGTTCCAGGCTCAGTTTATCCCAAAACAAAACCCTCCGCCACACTCCAACTCTCCCAGTATGAAAGTTGTCGTAGTTACTTTCCCTGGCTTAGGGCAAGTTACGAAGATAGATTATAATACTACTGTCTTCACAGCTCTTCTGGAAGTTCATGTAAGTCGATCTGAGGATCCTTGGCAAGTTTCTCTATGGTATGCCGAAGGTACAGAATGGCATGAAACTCCCATGGTTCTCTCTTCAGATCCAAAGTCACATCCTATCTCACTACAATCACCACAACCGTCACCAAATCTGCATAAACTCTACTTCACCGTACCTCTTACGTTCCGTCTTCATACAAACTTTACCATCAAATTCAGAAGTAGCCCTGATCAAAAGTGGAAATGGGTGAAAGAATATCAAGGATCGCCAGATGGAACTATATTGTTGAGAAGTGTCACATCTCAAGAATTGATATCGAATGAACTTGGAGATTATATTGAAGGTCTGAATCCCAATCTTCAATCGAAGAGCCATCGAAGTCAATCCCCAGGAACTACTCTTTGGTCTCTAGAAGCACCAATTGATGCCGCTGATGGACAGAAATCCAACTTTAAAGATATCAAGTTCGGTTTGCCGTGGGGATTGGGGAAATTCTCAAGGTAAATCTCAATTTTACAGTTGTACGAGCCTCTTTCCTCAAAATAATCTAACAGTATAGGTGGTTTGCTCTGATACGGATCTGGAGTCCCTGGCTAGCACCAAGGCATGGCAGGGAGAATTTTAGTCTTGATAAAGAAGCCGTTCTGTGTTCCTTTCTGAGCAAAAGTGGCAAGCATCTTGTTCTTCTTGCAATCAGCGGAGTAGACGACGTGATGACACTGTTCACTAGCGTGGATGGCCAGGTTAATTTGCATGTAAGGCCTGCTGCAAATTTTCTCTCTCAAAATTTTGAACTGATAAACGAATAGATAAGAAATGATAGCTCTGAAAAGAGAGTTGCGAGGGTATTGGTCGGGCTTGGAGACACATTCGAGTCAGCCAATGCTGCTGTGATGTACCATGCCAGAAGTTTCGTTGTAGCAGCAAAAATCTCGAATGGTGAGCAGCAAAAAGAGTTCGAGGCGATGGAAACCGATGAGGAAAATACCAAGGTGTGGGCGGAAAATTGGTATGATGGCTTGACATACTGTGAGTTGTGAACCAACTTTTAATTCGAGATATACTGATACGAGACATAGGCACTTGGAACGCCCTTGGCCAGAAACTGACGGAAGAAAAAGTTCTAAAAGCTGTTGACACTCTCGCGGAAAACAAGATCAATGTGACGAACTTTATTATCGATGATAATTGGCAATCCATAGATTATAGAGGCCACGGCCAATTCCAGCACGGTTGGAACGAATTTGAAGCGGAGCCAAATGCTTTCCCAAACGGTCTTAAGCATCTAGTTTCCCGCATTAGAGAAAAGCATCCCAGTATCCAACACATTGCTGTGTGGCATGCAATTTTAGGGTATTGGGGTGGTCTGTCTCCGGATGGAAAACTGGCTAGGACCTACAAAACCGTGCAAGTAGTACGGGAAGATGCCGAAAGGAGGAACTTACCTCTAGGAGGTAAATTGACACTAGTTGCTAAAGAAGATGTATCCAGATTCTATAGCGATTTCTATAGTTTCCTCGCATCTTGTGGTATTGATGCTGTAAAAACTGAGTAAAGCTTCCTTTCCTCGGAAGGAAAACAAGGTGCTAATTCAAATTAGTGCACAGTTCATGCTCGATACACTAGTTTCGGCAGAAGCTCGTCGCGATCTCATACCAGCCTATCTAGACACATGGACGATTGCTACTCTACGACATTTTGGTGTCAAAGCTATCTCTTGCATGTCACAAACACCGCAAATATTGTTCCACTCTCAGCTGCCTCAAAATTCACCACCAATACTTGTACGGAACTCTGATGACTTCTTTCCTGAGGTCCCAGCTAGTCATCCTTGGCATGTCTGGACGAATTCACACAACGCTTTGTTTACCCAACACCTAAATCTCTTACCAGACTGGGACATGTTCCAAACCGTTCACGAATACTCTGGTTTCCACGCTGCCGCACGATGTGTGAGTGGTGGGCCAATTTACATTACTGATGTACCTGGCCAACATGACTTTGCTCTGATAAATCAAATGACAGGCACAACTCCTCGCGGGAAAACTGTGATTTTCAGACCTAGTGTAGTCGGGAAGACATTAGACCAGTACAATCGGTACGAGGATGATAACTTACTTCTTGTCGGTACATATCATGGTAAATTCTCGTAACTAATACTAATACTACACTTGTTAATCTATATATAGGCGCTGCAATGACAGGTACCGGAATAATCGGAATTTTTAATGTATCCCAACGCCCTATAAGCGAACTTATTCCCCTCTCCAAATTCCCTGGAGTAGTAGAAGCACAGCTGTTCATTGTCCGGGCGCATTCCAGCGGCCTGGTGTCCCCGCCCATTCAGGTTGTTGATCCGTCTTCGCTGATATATGTATCCCTCCCAGTCCGTGGTTATGATATCCTATCCGCATATCCTCTTCGCGGCTTCTACGATGAAAAGTTAGATTTAACTACTTGGGTTGCCAATCTAGGCCTCTTAGGTAAAATGGCTGGTGCTGCCGCCATCGTCGATAACAAAATCACCAAGCTGGAAAATGGCAAAATTGTGATTGATACCAATATCAAAGCATTGGGCACACTCGGGGTTTATATATCGACGCTTCCTGATACTTCTTTCAAGGAGAGTACTATTATTAGCATACTCGGCCAGGTAATTCCTATCCACACAGTGAAAGTAAGTGCAGACGATGCTCATGTATTGGAAATTGATGTCGAGAGAGCATGGAAGGAGATGGAACTGGATAGTAGGTGGAGTAATGAAGTTGAGGTAAAAATCTACCTCAATCCTATTCGTTAGGAGAGTCAATATCACTTATCCCAGCCAGCCCAGTTCCATTCGAACTGCGCGATCAGCCTGCATCATATAGTTCAATGGTTGTTAGCACATTACGAATGACAAACATCAACTCTCAGCTGATTCGAGACACAAGACGTACTAGCACTTCCTAATTGAGAACATGATATTCGTAAATCATGTATATGGCCAATTCAGGGAGAGTTTGGAGCCTGTAGTGTTCTTGAATATTTATGATGAGTAAAGCACTTAGCGTTTGTGATTAGAAGAAAAAGTAAGGTTTGATCTCCTTGTACGAGTAATATAGGTGAACTGCTGAGTCAAATTGCTTTTTTCAACCGCTGCAGTGCATATGAAAAACATTTCTCTATTACTATGTATAACTCCAAATGATCCGAGCTTGTGGACATCTCGGTGACTTACCCAGACAAAATATTTCAAACCAACGAGTGCGGACTGCATCTGGAAACTCAAGCGCCAATTAGAGACACCAAACACCTTTATTATGTTGACTAGATCTCACCGACCCGGGAATTAGTAACTCCAACCACTCCAACAGCTTTGTCTAGAGTCATCGGCCAATATCATATGTGCCCTGTTTCTCTTACCATCTTTACCAATGTGGTCGAGCTTACAAAAAACAACGGACGACAGTAAAAACGATAATGATGACAATTCCAAAATATGGGTAGCTACTTAAAATCCGAGATGCCCGGCCTGGACTTCGGGCCCCAAAAATAGATGAGGTTCTCAGGTATGAGATTCGGGCCGCGAGGCAATTACCATCCACGAATATGCACCATAAAGCCAAGTTGCCACAATTGCAGTGATTTTGACAAGTAGTCGCCATCAAGGGCAGTTTTCCCTGCGAATTCTGTCAATGTGTTCCAGGAAAAATGAGTACGGCCGTATAAATTAATTAACTTAGTAATTCTGCGTTTCGTGGTCAAGCTGAAAGCTGATAACCTTGTCGGAGCGACAACATGCTTGTGGCAGATTTGATTAATAATGCCATATATATACAATCAATAATTGATAGATCTTTTAAGGCTTCTCCGGATACCTGTTCATATCCATGTGTTGTGAAATATCCTATCGCTAAATAGAGAATTTAAAAACTGAGGAAACAATGTTTTTCAACCCTCTCCCAAGTTATGTTATTCCTTCTTTGGACTTTATCGACTCGGTAATCACTACGGCCAGTGCAATGGCGGGCATACCCTTTACCAAAAAGGCAGAGCAAGAGTTAGCTTTTGAAGATAAGGCAGACAAGAAGGATGACGCTATACAGGAAGTCAAGGAGAAGGCATGAGTAATATGGTGGAGTGGAAATATTGAAGATAGAAAGTGTGGACGCAACCTGTCAGGAGTGACTGCTGAGAGAGGCGAGCCAGGTGGAAGCTTTACTTTCTGATGTTGGTAGCGACTGGTTAACAGAGAACGGAGAAAACATTAAAGAAATTCAGTGGCCTTGGATCTCGACTCACGCTAGGATACTGTCGGTTCAAACCATACGCATGGCTATTGGGGTTGATCACTTCGAATACAGGGCACTACACGCTTGTATTAGCGTAGTGCTCGTTATATTTCAGTGGGATCAAATATATTATATTGACTATATACAAAAGAGTGTTTATATATCCAAATAATATCATATAATTATATAACTAGGTTATATGACTAGTATACATCAATACTGGAGCTATTCTAGAAGTAGTCAAAAGCTCTAAATACAGTAGTTCTTGATTTCTATGCCGAAATAACCATTCTCCGAATAGTATTTGAAATATACTCTTTTAAATATTCAATTTCCAATTTTTAATTCTCAATCTTTATATATCGGCAACTGCAAATATACTTATAGAGGATTGTATTTGACTGAAAGATAAAGCTGCATTTTGTATATTTGAATAATTGACAGTCTGGCAGATATTTAAAGAAAGCTTGGCCTGAAAGAAACTCTATAGAGCAGTATATACAGATTTGTAGTTGGAGTTTCTTGTAAGAGCTAGATTGGCAAAAAGATTGTAGCTTCTGAGAAGACTGGCCAAAAGAAGAAGATTCTAGAACTTTGATTCTTTTGCATAGATTGATCAGTTGATTCTCAAAGTAGATTTCAAGATCTTCAAGCTTTTTTTGATATTATTGTCTTAATCCTCGGATCTCTTTTCGCAGATCTGTAATTGAGGATTGTGCTATAGCGTCTAGAGAAGAGAGGGGGTTATTGTATGTAGGTTTCGACGCAGGAGGCTCTCGAACTTGTACAGTTGGCAGGGAGGATGGTCGTATATAGGCTTCGACGCAGGAGGCTCTCGAACTTGTACAGTTGGCAGAAGGGGGATTTCTGACAGGCTCGCAGAAAGGCTTAAGGTTCGAAAGTTGTCTAGGTGTGCTGCTGGGTATAGAGTGCTTAAATAAGCTGGTTTGCAGCATCTTTAGCTGGCTGAAAGACTTTGGGGTGCTATAAAGCTGAATTGCCGACACTCAATTAAGAGGTTTGCTAATGATGGGATTGCCGCTGGATATTTGAGTTGCATTTGTAGAAATGACCTTGTTAATCAGTAGAATAAACTTCTATTGATTAATATCGGTTCAAACTATATATATGGCTATTGAGATTGATCACTTCAAATACAGAGCACCACACACTCATATTAGCATAGTGCTTGTTATATTTCAGTAGGATCAAGTATATTATATTGACTATATACAAAAGAGTGTTTATATACCCAAATGGTATCACGTAGTCATGTGACTAGGTCACATGACTAGTATACACCAACAGATACTGATTCACAAGTTTTTGACTGCACCTACTCGCATTGTTTGGAGGTATATGTTCAAAATCAACATTTAAACATATACGAGGATGTAGAAAAACGCCAACTATTACACAGCAATACAGAGTATTGAAAATCTGAACTTTAGACGCTGGTGGAAGGGCAAAGACATACTTAAAATGAATTCTTGATATTGTATCTATCCCAAAATTAGAAAACTTATCACCTTCCCATGACATATGAAGTTCTCTCTACGTCTTTGGTCCCACGAATTTCCTCACGTACATGAGAAGCATCGTCCTTCTGGACAAACGAAAGCTGCGATTGGGTTGATTTATGGAATATTACTAGGCACAAATGAAGGTGTTTCACCAAAAAAACTTGAGATCGTATTGTTCAACATTGTTCGAGTGAATCTTACAGAAAACTTTGACAGAGTGTATGGTATGAAGATTTAATCAAACGTTTGTAGGAAAGTATATATGCGTGAAGTTTTCAGCTCACAAATTTTACTAGCCATTGGGGCGTTGATACTTGGCTATAAAGAAAGAAAAGGTCCTATAGCGAGCAGCGTAGTAATCAGGTGTGCAAAATAACGCCTCGCAGAAGAATATATTTGAATACAATCTGAAATATGAAACAATGCCATACGTACAGAAAACGGTATAGTCTCAGTATCAATTGATAAACTACATGGTGATGTTGAGAAAGGCTTTGAAGCATGAGTTTCCATCTCCAAATCCAACAAACTAACAAATAGCTCTTGATAAAAATGGAAGCTATATATGAATCATGGAGATAAAGGAAATTAAAACCTCTAACCTGTGGAGCTCCTTTGATCACGTGTGGACGCGTCCCCCATGCACGCGAGCTTTCCAACTCTACAGCTTTACAACAAACTAAGAAGTTGACGCAAGGTAGAAATTCGGATCAGCAGAGAATCTCTAGTGCCTTGTACGGTGGACTTGAACCCGAGACTACTAATAATATAAAGACCATTCAAGAATTTTAGAATAACTTCACACTGAATAACATCACATAGCAACATTACGCGCCTTGGATGCTCGCTGGCGCAACGCCAATGGTATGATCTGAGAGGTCTTATATTCCTAGTCGCTACTATTTGATTACAGCAAATCCTTCTTCTTCAGACAATATGGCAACACAACCAAATGATCTGGATGCGAGCCTCGCGTCTCCAAGCCCGATGCCACACTGTGATCTCCAAAAGGCTGCAATAATCGGGAGTCAGGAACTCGAATGGAAAAGTGATCTTTGGGGATGCAGGCCAATTCTGGTATCAAAAGCGAAGCAGGGAAAGCAAACAGCTGATATTGGTGACTGTACTGTACACCACACGCCAACGCCAAATACTGCCCTCACGATGGCGCAGAAGGACATTGCAAAGATGTTTGTGATCGGTAAAAGGTCTCTGACAGCGCATAATATGGTTTCAGAAGCAGCTCCCGTACCTCCGATCTCGACTGGTTTCCAAATAGAACCTATCTTTGCAAAGCAAGCCCAGAGGTTCGCTGACCTGGAGAGAGAGAACTCAAGCCAACCGCGGCAGGGCTGGGGCTTCGGACAGACTGTTTCTTCGACCTCTCCGACCAACAGATATGTTCGCTCTCCAAAACAAGGAAAACCTCATCCAGCCGCCTCCAATAAGATACCTGCTGTCGAGCTTTTAAAATTCGAAAACTTACCATCAGAGGTGAAGATTATGATTTGGGATTGCGCCCTTCCCACCTTTGTTGAGGTTATATTCAATGAAGATACAAGACAGTATGCCTTTCTTCTCAAGCGTATTATTTGAATGCTGCTAAAACTAATCTCACAGATTTTTCGCGCCTGGCCCAAGAGAGGCAATATTGGACTTATGCCGTGGCTTTACGAATATTTTCCATATGAAGCCAATACACCTTTCATGCGAGAACGCCGAACAGTCCAATCTAGATGTTATTCTCATTCGTCCTGCAATAGATACCGTCTATATTGGGTGTGAGGCTATGCTACACCTCGATGTTAAAGCTTTCTGTGGCCACCCTGGCAACCAAGTCATTGAGAATCTTGCACTATCAGCAGTATCTTGTGGGAATATTCGCTGGTGTGGCACAGAATATGGAAGGAATTTAGGTAGCCGAAGCTTGGTTGGTGATTTAGTACGAGGTCTCAAGAACCTGAAAAAACTCTTTGTTGTCGAAGGTGACCGATTACATAGAGAAAGCGAGGTTGATCACTGGAGCAAAGGAAAAGCCCGTCGTTACGAGATCAAACTTAGTGATGTTCCTGCGACCACTCACCTATCGAGATATGACCATCGAGGAAAGTATCATTACTGGCCCCCTGCCAAACCTTGGATCCATCCCCTTGCGTTGAAGGTCATTCAGATGTACGAGGAGGAAGTTGAACGGGAGAAGAGTGGAGATTACCCTATTGTGTTCAGTGGGACTTGGTCTAGGCCAGAAATGATTCCTAAACTCCTCAGCAGGACTCTACTTTGCTGGGACCGGCAACCGCCGCTACAAAATACCGCTAATAAAATGCAATTCCTACCTCGTCCACTACCCGCCACGCAATTTTTCCGAAATCCTATCAAATTATCGAACTTCCATGATTTTGAGTCGGCACGACATACACCGGATCGAGATTCTTCCAATGATGCACCAAACAAAACCCCGAATTATCAGAATCGTAGCAGTTTTTTGGATTAAGCATAGCTCTGCTAACCATCGACGTAGAATTTGGGAAGAATTGATAGGTTATGAGATGATTAATGTATGGAATTATGATGTTGCATGTCTTTACTGCGGATTTTGGGAGATACCACGAATTCAGAAATTGAGTGCCTGGTGGGAAGCTAGCTACACACCAAGATTGGAAAGTTATTCGTAGATGAGGAATACTGATACTGTAGATAGCAATCCTATATTTAATACACCTGGCGCAAATTCTCGGAACAAATTTCGTATTAGCCTTCGTCCCTTGTTGCGATTGGCTCCTATGTTAGCATATTTCGCACCACTTGTAGTCACTATAATGTATTACTGCCATGAGCCTGGACCTGAAGCAGTTTTGGAAGATGAGTTTTTGTTGGCCACGCTTTGCAGATGACAGCATATATGCATGAACATTTGGAGAAGACGCTGTCTATCAACAGCCCAGTGGCGTATACTTGAGACTCGTATTCTGTAATGGCACCTGCTGAAATTTTCCCTTACTTGAATTGATTGAGTGTATAGCAAAGATCTGATGGTCTTACATTAGTAAATTGACATCCTAAGATTCCCCATGTTACAATACCCTTTTTCGTAACTCTTCATGAGGGGCCCTTTGATAACTTCAATCTACGCTAAAAGGAAGACCTTGAATTATCTATATCAAAATCCATGAATAAATCATTCCATAGACCCCCAGTGTTCTGTTTATCTTGTGCTTTAAACCTGGAGTCATCAACGCCTTTGCCATGCACAGCTTGAAACACGACTCCAGGTAATGCTTTCCATACGCAATAACTCTTCCTTCCTAGTTTTGATCTAGAAAGCCGACACCTATCTGGAACACTTCTTCCTCCCTCTGCCTCCTACTGATGAGGGAAGAGGATTCGCTCCTTCCATGATACTCGCGCAGTCACGAGTTGAAATAGCTCTGCTCTTCCTGTATTCCACACGCAGTTGTGAGGATTTTGTTGAAAGTTATCAGCCCCATCACAGCCACAATATCACAGATTTACACGACCTGCTCGTCTGCTTACGACGAACGGATCTGCTCACGCGGATGTTCTCGCTTATCGTGAAAAAGTGGCAGGGGATGAAGGACTTGGCGACGAGGCCAGTCAAGAGACAGCATATAGTACATACCCCTACATAACATTGTTCTTTAATAGTTGAATTAATCCAAGCAGATGCATATCTGTAGTTTTAGAAGTAAGCCAGTTGCTTAATGCACAAACTCGTCAGAATAATCCTACACTCCAGTCATCTTCAGTTCCAGTCATACACTGTATCAGCCTCTTCAAAAGAAATCTGAAAGGACGTCTTATGAATCGTGTCACCAGAATTAGATAGTATATAGATGCTCAAAACCCCTGAAAACTTGTTCATTAAATATTCATCTTATATTAAATTCAAACACTTTGGTCATAACTTTCAACATAATTATCAATCACTTGCTTTGAAAAGATTTCTATCATTCAACTAGCATATCAATCACTTGCTTTGAAAAGATTCCTATCATTCAACTAGCATATCATTCAACTAGCAATGCATTTCCATTTAATCTTAGGTATCAGCACTATAGTCGGTACAGCACTCGCAGCACCGGCGGTCGAAAATGTACGGCCAATGCTCGCTATAGAACACCAAGGGCTGGGTAATCCACTGAATGAGTTGTCAAATATGACTGAAGTTCAGAATCCAAAAGGAGATAATCAAACTCAGTACATAAAGGAAAAAACTCTTCGCATCATGCCACTTGGAGGTAAGTAATTAGTCTTTTTGCAACATCTTTCCTAATTTGTAAACTAAGCTTCTATCATGCATGGACATGGTAGTAGCACAGGAAATGGCATGAGATTGGATCTCCTCAAACTTCTCGAAAATGAAAAGAACAAGGTTACCTACATCGGCTCTCAGGAAAGTGGTAACATGACGAACAAGCATAATGAAGGACATCCTGGAGCCACGATCAAGGAGATGCCCGGATTCTTCAAGGACACTATCAAACAACACCCAAACGTCATTCTCGTATTTGTCGGAACCAATGATGCTTACAATCCTGGCTCAGAGACCGCACATGAGCGAATGGGGGTAGTGGTAGATGATCTTGTGAAAGAGGCTCCCGATGCTGCCATTTTGATAGCGCAAATCACAACCGTCACCAGCAACGAGAAGGCTGCCAAGAATATCGCAACATACAATGAGAAACTGATCCCTGTAATCAAACAGCGAGCTGACAATGGTGCTCATGTTGCTTTGGTAGATATGGGGAAAATATTGGAACCCGAGGATCTATCAAAGGACGGAAAACATCCCAATGATAAGGGACACGCGAAGATTGCTAAAGCGTGGTATAAAGGACTGTCAAAAGCTGCGAGTAAAGGGTGGATTAAGGAGCCTCTCAAGCTCTCAGGATCAGGAAATGCCACGTCAGCCGCTAAAGGAAATGAAGAGACTGACGAAGAGAAGACAAACGACACTGCTGCCGCAGATAAGGGTGCGACTGGAGAAGCTGAAACTATGTATAGCAAATAATCTGGGAATGATAGCACGAACGCTGAAGGCAAGCCTACAGAAATAGAGGACAAGATTAAGACCAGGAAACGTTGGTCACCAGGATAGCTTACTTAAGAATTGAGTGAGATTAGCCCTTCTTTTTTTTTTAAATGGATTATTCACCCAGATTTAGGATATATAGACTTATAGAATATGGGAATGAAAAGCTTATGATTTACAACACATCACTGGCGTGCGTTAAGTGAATGAGATGTTATGCATGACTCTCTAAGTGAGATTTTCATTACAAGGATAAATTGTGGAATATGACTGTCCTGAAAGCGCAAAGTACCCAGTGTGTCGTATTAGGTCTTATAGATTGAGATAATTACAAGCAGATAACCTACAGCCCCCAAATCAACGCCTTCAAGTTTTTGAGGATGACTAACACCACTTATATCTAATGAACCTAATTTGCTTACTGATATGTGGAATATATTTGCTATTAGAGAAGGCAAATAAGAATGAGGTGGAGAGGCAGGAATTCTTTAGACAATGTGTTCATTAAAGATACTACTTGTTCTTACAGAGTTTCATACGTCGGCCACATCCTACGGAACTTTGATAGGCCAATAGGTGATTGACTAATCACAATCGGTGGGATCCCAATCCGTGACCAAGTATTCATCAAGACTATCCATGGCGTCCATATCCGTTTCACTAATCTCAAAAGTTCCAACCTGTGAATTGCTCACTATTCTTTCCTTCCCTACACTCTTTGGAAGAGGAACATAGCCATGTTGTAAGCTCCATCTGATCATCAACTGTGCCGGAGTACAACCGTAATGCTTTGAAAGTGACACGATGGTCGGATTTTTCAGCCGTAAGCCTCTGGCTAGCGGCGCATATGCCTCAATTGTTATCCCATACTCTTTACAATAAGTTACGAGTTCTGGGCGTGTGTTGAAAGGATGGACCTCAATCTGGTTGACCGAAGGCAGATGTCGTGGATTAGAGGCTATTAGCTCTTTCATGTGCTTCAAGCCAAAATTGCTAACACCACCACTCCTAACCTCCCGTTGCTCAATCGCATCCTCAATCGCCCGCCAACACTCTGCTCTTTTCTCTGCACCTCCATATGGGCTATGGAGAAGATATAGGTCTAAATAGCCAAGACCACTCTTCCGTATCGAGCTTCTAATGCTTAGTCGAGTTTCATCATAAGTTGAGTTCTCCTTCAGTTTCGTTGTAAACCAGATATGTTCCCTGTCCACCCCAAGTTTATTATTATCGATAAAGTGGACAATTGCAGAGCCTGCTGCTTTCTCATTCCCGTACCATTCAGCACTATCAAAACCGCGATATCTAGATACTTTATTGTCACTCAAAGTTCATGAAAGTTTAAGGGGACAGAGCATACCCAGCTTCTAGCGCGGCTGTAACAGCTTCGGAGCATTCGCGACCAGATGTTTGATAAAGACCAAGGTGGATAAGGGGCATGCGATGTTTGTCGTTTAACTTTATCTTGCTTGCTAATGTGAAGCTCTTTACAGGCTGGATAAGAGCCATAATTGTTATGATTCAGTGTTGTTGAAGTTTGTGGTCTGAAATATATATCAACGTCAGTTGCTCTTAGGGAAAAGGTGGAGTGGTGGGGTTATGCTTGGCATTCATCAGGTAGTCAGGCTTGTGGGTCTTTGCATCATGGAAGGAGCTTCGTAGCTTTAGGTTCATAAAAGATATAGGCGGCTTATATTAAACAACGGCAGTAAGACTTCCTTTATGGGATATGAATTTCGAGCTTATGATTTGGAACTCTGGCTAATTTTTAACGGTGTGGTGATAAGAGAGTATTTCGTCAGATGCCAAGACCAATGAATAGCTTCAGTGGGGGTTGGCTTCGGGTACACAGAAGGCTGTTCTTTATTTGATATATATTGTTACGGTACACGGGAGAGTCATTCATAGTACCATCCCTTGTATTCTATTCGGTATAGCGTTCGCTCTTCTGAATATGTCAAGCAAGTACCAGACCTAATCCAAGTGTCTCTTCTATCCTATATCGGTTTATGGTAGTTCACACCATGGATATAGCCACAACTTCCCATCGCAAAACCTCTTTCCAAATCACACCGCCTCTCCTTAATTCTTCGAATCCTTGGGCAACCAGTGCCACCGACCTTAAAGCTCGTAAGTATCCGACTGCTAAGTACAAGATTTTAATCCAACATCTCATTTCTGCCGATGTGGACAAACCACGTGCTACATTGAACCCAGCATGAGTATCAATATGGAATTGAAATACAGTTTTAAACAACCAAAAGCAGCTTGAAATCGGGTGTTAGTAGCTACAAGTGTAGATGAATTAGCTATAGTAGACTATATCGCAGGATTTGCGTTGTGTTAATATGTTTGTCATAGTTTACGACTGTCCTTACACTGGAGCCGTGACAATCCGGACATCTTTATGGCAAGAATTCAAGCAACATGTATCCACTCATCAATATACGTTTTTCTCGACTACATACGGAACCAGTCATTCACAAATAAATACTACTCTATATCCTGAAGGCCGTGGCGAGGTTGTGCCTGATTTTGATGAGAGCTCTTCGCTCAATACTCTAGGATACAGTCCGGTGTCATTTATCAAATATTGTGAAATGCTAGCCGAGATGTCAAGAACTGGCCAGCTGTCTCAAAGACCAAATAAACCCTTTATTGTCAGCGTCACAGGAGACGAAACGCAAGTTGGAGCCTGTTTGGCTCATCTTATGGAGTTGCAAAATCAGCCTGAAAATACCGCATCAGGTCTAGAATTACTGATGGAGGTGAACTTATCATGCCCAAACATACCGGATAAAGCGCCGCCAGCTTACGATCGTGATGCTTTAATGAGATATATCATGGTTTTAGCTAAGACAAAGCAGTTGCACAGTAACCATAAGGATGTACAAGTTGGCATTAAGACTCCACCCTATACATATCATGGCCAATTTCTGGCTATGATACGTTGCCTGGAGGACAGCACTAAGATGGTCGGCGGTTGTCCCATTAGCTTTGTTACAGCCACGAACACTTTAGGAGGGTAAGTAGTATTTCTTTTGGACAGAGACACTACAGATCGGAGAGCAGTTCCATACTTATTGGATCAACTTTATGATACTCTCAAATGGTGCAAGAAAAAGTATAAATCAGCTGTACAGAAATTTGCATCTCGATATGATCGAGATGAGAACTGTCTGATCATACTGTCAAAAACTGTTTCGTCCGATCGTATCATATGGTGTGATACATGAGAGCTGGCACAATTTCAATTCAAAAAGTAGTTTCGCTTGGGTGGGGGTCTGACCACCCGAAACTGCTTGAAGAACTCAAGAAGCCGAAGTACCAAGGAAAACTCTCACTTATCCAAGATGCCATGATATTTTTCATACATGCTAACGGATAAAAGGTGTCTCGTCATGAACGAATCCGGAGTCCCTGCGCTGGGCAGCGCAAATGGAACCGGAATTGGAGGCATGGCAGGCGACGCACTACACCCACTTGCTTTGGGGAACGTGAAAACCATCCGACAATTGCTAGACGCAAGTGTGCAAGAAGAAGTAAGACGGATTTCAATTATTGGTATTGGTGGTGTGAAGGATAGATCAGGTTATGAAAGAATGAAGAGTGTAGGTGCGGCAGCTGTAGGAGTCGGGACTGCGCTGGGAAGGGAAGGTGTTGCAGTATTCAAAAAAATCACAGACGGCGGACCCTGACGCACCTAAGTGGTAGAAGCATTGGCTTTCTTAGCAAACCATGGCGGTCAAGCCGGACAACGAGACAGTCAAATCAAACCTGTCAAGGAGACGAAACCAAACCATTTAGAACTGCTTTTGTATATTCTCACATTGCACACTTAGTCTCGACCCCCTTATTAATCAATTAAGAGGACTCTATCACTGTGGAGCTTACGAATTACGAGGAGGCTGCCAAAAGCAGAAGAGTTCCTTGTGGCAATTTGATACAACTCCCGTACATAGATGAACGTTCGAGGCGGGCGCAAAACCCAGACACATCGATATCACAGGGAGAAATTTTTGACCAGAACCATATTGAGAATCGAAAAGTTTAGTGTAATATGGACACAATAGTTAATATATCGAGCCTAACGCGCTCCTTTTCTAAACCACATATCTGCAGTACTCCTGGCTACCTGCCAAACACCAATGAAATACACTCCATTACCTACCCCAACACTTCTACCACACCGATGCTCTCTACCTGTACTGAACTATCTATGAGATGGCCATGAACATTGGTCCAGCAACCGTGATATCATCAGTCAAGACACCAGTTGGTGGGTTTGAAGAGGTTATATGCACGTAAGTGGCACCGGCCAATCCAGGAGGTGTAGTGCACGCACCATCGGTGAAGGGGGTGAAAGCGGTTCCACCTACTTGTCCACCGTTGGTGAAGGCACAGAAGGTTCCGCCAGCGGCAGCAGTCTTGAGCTGAACCTTTCCGCCTGGGAGCGCGGCGGCTTTGGCATCACCCGACGCAGTAACGGCCGCGAATGGAGTAATTTTGAGGTTGGATCCATCCGGGCAAGAAGTAATGAAGGGAGCGGCAAGAGAAAAGACAGATCGGATACCGAGAGGTGTATCTAAGGCCGATGGGATAGCGATGATATTTGAGGCAGCACGAATGAAGGTTTGGTGACGGGCTTCGACTGTAAGAATCTCGCCAGCTGTGGTGAGGATCGCAGGTGATTTAAGTAGCGGAGCAGCACCAAGGTACCTAGAAGCTGTTAGCTCGGTCTCGACGAAATGAGACTCTTTGGACTTACGCAGAAACACCAACTTGCTCAAGAACGGCGGCAGTGGCAACCATTCCAGCTGCATCAGTGAACTTGAAGTCGTACTGGCAAGGTGCGACTGGCTGTTGACCAGTGGCAGCGATAGCAGACAAAAGAAGAGATACGTGAGCATCCTCAGTTTTCCCAATGTTCTTCAAGTTTGCAACATTCTCTGGCGAAAGACCCAATGCAGCGAAGTCGGTATCTGGGAACTTTGCAAAACCTTGTTGATAAAAGGTTGCCTCGAGATACTCGAGTGTGAGAGCGCTGTTCTAGATTAGAATTGTGAATCATAACTCAGACTAAAACAGCTTACAATTGAAGAACATCGACATCAGTCAATCCGTCAGGTAAACCAGTCGCTGGGTTTTGACGTGTTGCCAACGCAAAGTGTTTCAATGATCGTTCGCTCAATCTTGGTTGCGCTGGTAGCGCAGAAACCACCGACACAAGTCCTAAAGCCACCACCCCAATGAGCTGTTTAATGCTAGGCATATTGATTAATCCTTTCTGAGATAATTGGTTGTTGATAGAAAGATTTTATGATCGATGTTATGCGGATTGTGTATTTTGTTCAGTCGACTCCCAGAGTGATGAATGATTTAGAATGTTGTGATATGAAGAAGGTAAAAACAAGACCAGCCTGAGCTATTACAACTGCCAGAGTATTAAATATAAATTAATCAAAAAGGAGCGAGAGACGTTGGAGGACCAAAAGAGTGGAAGTGAGGAACGTGAAAGCAAACCAGCGCTTGGTCGGGGTATATGAGGAAATCGTGAAGGTGGGTGGCCATCACCAACCACGGCGGAAGCCAGCTACATATGGAAGAACAGGTGGCCTACCACTTGGCAAGCAGCTGTGCTAACCACAGTAAGACGTGAGAGATACATCGGCTCGGGACTGGCCCGACCGAAGTCGATCACAGTTTTGTTGCAGAACCAAAGTGCTGAACAATCTACCCTGAACGTGGAATAAAAGGAGCCCCGTACCCAAGTCGTTTACTGTCATCAAGTACCGTCCCTTGTCAAGAAAGAGTATCTGCCAATGGTGAGCCAGCTCTCAAGTGAAAGGACCCTCTAAACTCCCGGTCTGATGTTTAAGAAACACGCTAGCAACTGGGATGAGAGAGAAGCTTAAATTGATCGAGGACGATTCCGATGATTTGTTCCAGTGTCCGCAGGGGTTTTTGCGTCGACCGCGCTCGGACGACATCTGTTACCCCTGGCCAAGCTTCGCTTAGCATATTGGTGTATCAACAATGTTTTATGACAGGCGTCCGAGGCATCTCACCACCTCAATACCTCGAGACTAGCCAGATATATTTTATAATTTTGACGCCGTACGAACAATGTCCGGGGATGCTCGCTACATTGGGGCTAACTGTAACCAGCCAAGAGAAACGGAATCTGTGGTAACCGTCAGGCTCGACGATGAATGTCACAAGCTGCAACAATCCTGAGCAAAGATAAAAAGCCTCGTAAGCCATGATACGAGATGCCGTCCTGCCTAAGCTGTTCGGGCGATTGAAGATTAAGATGAACAGATCAAGAGACACCTTGTTGCAGTGCTTACAATTTCTCGGTGGTTGGACGGCGAAGTGTAGAGCTACGAAAAATAAGGTAAGCGATGCTAAGCCTACTAGTGAAAACTGCCAATCCAACAGAAGCCTCAGCACTTAGGAATAGAATATCATTACAGTGCGAGCAATTATTACATCTGGAAACTTATCGGAATCCACATTTAGTATAGTAGCTGGCTGTTTGCGTCTCGAAGATTGGAGACACAAACACAGTTCACGGATAATTGTTGCATATTGGCCAAGACCATCTGATGCCTCATGCCAACTTTGTGACAGCCAAGGCAAACACATCGGACGGCATTAAAGCTACCCGGGATGGTTTTCTACCGTGGCCATCATGCAGGAGAACGTAAGTAAATATCTATAATGTATTAATGTGACCTCGTCTTATATATATGCCTTAAAGCGTTCGTCACAAGTAAGATCGTATCGATCTGCAGCAACATGAATATGTGATTGCGCTAAAGAACTATAGATGCAAACGCTAAAGCAAAGAAATTACACTGTGAGCAACCGTTGACATTTTGCTGCGGAAGTCCCCAATTTTATTGTGCATCGCAGTGTGGTCGACTCAGTCTCGTTAGCTGAGCGTGGCGAGTAAAGACACCAGTGTTTATAACATATCAATGACATCAACAACAAAAGAAACTATCCCTGCATGGCGGTTCTAAGCGCGGCGCATAAGACATCGTACAATGAACGAGATGCACAGGTACTTCCAGTTAGTGACCTTGCCCGATCTGTGGTAAAAGCTGGCGGCTTTTGGGGGAATAAAGACAGCCACTCTACTAGTGGCAGACAACTTCCATATGCGATATCATCTTACAATGCGTAAGGGTTCATAGAGCGGATTGTAAGACATCTGAACATGTTAGTATATAGCCATGTCGCGGAATTGAAATACTTACGGAGGACTCTTTGTGAGATCGGTCTTAAGAATTACAGGAACTCTAGTCATTTCCTTGACATCTTGGATGTACTCGCCGTTCTCTTCCCTCAGAGTAAAAAGTTTCATGTATTTCTCCTTAGGGCTGAGCTTGGATTCAACGGGTTCTCCAGTGTGGACCTTGGAATCAGATCGTGTACGGTGCAGGCTTCCGGTAACTACAAGAGAGCTCTTTGTAGGAGATGGTGGCACACTTTGAGTTGGACGCTCAACAAGCGAGACGCCGGCTAGACTGTCTGCGACATCAGAAACATCATCATCATCGTCAAAGAGAGCATCGACATCGTCTGTAGAGATTGTCCCTGTTTCCATTTGCTTGCGCTGAGCTTCCTCGTGCTCTTTCTTGGCGCGTTCAGCTACAGCTGCCTGCTTTGCAGCCGCAGCAGCATTAGTTGTACGCTGAGATGCTCCAGCCCTTGGACGCTCATCTTCTGGAACATACGCCGATGAAGGAACGCCCTTCTCCCAATAGAGTTCTAGGATGCGCTCGGATTTTCTGAACTCGGCCTTTTTCAACGGCAGTTGATCACAGTGCACTCGCTTCTCGAATCCGTATTCGGGAATCAAGATATCGAACGCAGAATCATACACAGCCAAGACGATACCTTCACTGATCAATTCACCACCAACGGACTCCCTTTTACGATCCATAATTCTGCATGACTCAATGTGAACACTTTGTTCTTGAGCGTTTTGAGCAGAATCCTTCTTGGTGTTACAAGACTCGGTAGTCTTCACCAAAGCCTCAATATCCTCATTATACTCGATCTGACCTTCGGACAGAACGGACTCGAGCTGGCGATGAACGACGAGATCGGCATATCGCCGTGATGGGTTTGTAAAGTGAGTGTAAAGAGGTAGGTTCAAGGCATAGTGAGGATGAAGATGCGGTGGAGTTCTACCTGCTATGTAGTACTTTGCACGATGCATAGCCTTCACGAGAAGGGTCTCCATTCCCTTTCGAATATTGGTATCATCAACCTTGAACAAACTGTTTTGGAGGGTCCCACTGCTAGTTGTGTCGATCTCATATCCGATCTTGGTCATGCGATCAGCAAAAGTTTGAAGTCTTCGAGGATTAGGTGGACCTTGACGACGGAGAAGTGCCTTTTCTGGAAGACCCTTCGCAATTCTTTGTGCAACGTAGGCGTTTGCTTTGTGCAGCAACTCTTCAATGAGTTCGTGAGATGGTGTAGAGTCGAAAATATTTTGCTCTACAGGTACATTTTCGTCGTCGAGTTGATAGACGAGCCTCAGTGGGGCTATGGTCTCCCCATCGGATCCCAATCGGAACTCTCTGAACTTTTGTGAGACAGCGTTCAGAATCTGAATGTCTTTAACCTCTGCTCCCTCTAGCTTGGTGTCAAGATGCCCGGAGAGGACCGCATCGACCTCTTTGTAACTCAATTTACCACCGCTCTTAATGATACTTTTACCAATCCAGGTGTCTTCATCTGACACAAGACCGGTGCTTGGGTTCACCTTAAAGACAACACTGACCGTCAAGCGATCTTGACCAGGTGTTAACGAGCAAACTTCAGACGCGATCTTAGGCGGAAGCATAGCGCATGATCTATTCATCAAATAGACTGCGGTCCCACGTTTCTTGGCTTCACGATCGACAAGAGAATTGGCTTTGATGAAGTGAGCAAAATCAGCAATGTGGACACCAATCTCAATCTTTCCATCCACCTCAGTCTTGACATGTATCGCATCATCAAGCTCATTCGCACCATTCGGGTCGATTGTGAATGTCTTTTCACTCCGGAAATCGCGGCGTGCCGCAATTGCCGCCTCATCTTCTTTCTCAAGCGACCAATCATCCAGGCCAACGCTGCGAGTTACAGCATCGGAAAACTCATCTGATGCAAAATTGTTGTCTCTGAGCAGAGCATCTGTTTCGACCTTCAGCTCACCCATTTTACCGAGCTGCTCAACAAGTGTACCGAAGGGGTGAAGAGACGTTATTGGCCACCTCTTGATGCATGCTACGAATATCCTGTCTGCATAATCCATGTGTTTCTCGACGAAGTCACGGGGGGCTTGCTCGGTAGGGATGGCGATCAGTGGAACACGCTTATCAGTAGGCTTGAACCATACAATCTTTGGCTTATCTTGTTGACGTTGTTCATGCTGACGACCATTTCCACCATCTCTGGCCTGGCGTTCAGCTTCCTGCTTCTCCTTAGTCGCTTGGCTACTTGGACGAAGCAGACCAAGCGTGCCGGAGAACATTTGACCAGCGACCCGTTCGATAACGGCTACAATGTGACCCGCGTACAAAGGTTTCTGCTCCTCGCTAACCTCTTCTTCCTCAACTAAAAGGAGACTTTGTCCTTCAACCTCTACATCGTCATTCTTCTTTTGTGTGGGTCGTTGGCGCAAGCTTCCACGTCTTCGAATTCCACCTTCAGAAGCCACAGATTGATCGTCACCGTTAGTTGAGTTGTCGCGGTGGGATCGCTCGTTATTCCCATTGTTGGAACCGCCGGTACGTGTATCAGTGATGTCCTTACGCTTTTTCTTCTCTTCTTTCTCACGCTTCTGTCCCCAGACCTCATCTACATCAAGAAGTTCCACAGCAACTAGATCACCCTCTAAGGCTCGGTTACGATCCTTGCTTCCGCAAATGAAGATGTCAGCATCGAGAAGTCCATCCTGAGTAGAAACATAAGCGTCACTACGGTTCTTCTTATTGACACGCAGAATACCCGAAACTAACTGGCCATCTCCTAGAAGTGCAGGCAGGGTTGCTTGGGGGAGGTATGGGGTGAATAGGGTTTTTCGCTGTTGCTGTTGTTGAGAGTTCATTTGGGGGCCGTGGTGGCCACCCTGCATATTTGCTTGTCCATTCATTTGTGCAGCTTGCAAAGCTTGAAGTTGATTAATTTGCATCGTGCTTAACTGCTGGCCTGGGTAAATCTGAGGCTGCACAAGAGCCATCTGGCCTTGTGGTAGTTGCACAAGTTGAGGTTGTGCACCGTATTGAAAGTTACCAACAGAGCCAATGGACTGGTTTATGGATCCGCGATTGCGGTGACCAGGCTGGAAGTTACCAGGTTGCTGTTGACCTTGAAAACTTCCCATTTGCCCTGCCTGATCCTGTTGCTGAGGCTGGGGTGGCTGGTTTCTCCAGTTACCTTCGAAGTTTCTTGAGGAATTACGATTGTGGCCACCACGATCGTTACTGCTACCTCGACGTTCGAAGTTGTTGCCTTGACCCTGGCCGGCAGCACCGGCATCTGGAGCAGCTTGCATAGGAAATTGGAAGTTGCCTCCGCCGCGCATAGAGCCACCTCGGCCACTGACAGCCATACTTTGACTTCTGCCATGGCCCGAGCCTCTACCACGAAGGCTCGAGGTCGTAGCAACGTGGTTTCCAGATGTTTGACCTTGTCCATTCTTATCATCTGTAGCTAGACTAGCAGTACTTTGACCATCGGTTGGTGTGGCACCGCTGGCCCCGGGGATGGGGAATTGGAAACCGGATGTGGTTCGCTTCTGCTGAGCTAATTCTGCTGCCTTTTTGGCTTCGGGCAATGCAAGAGAGTGTCGACGTTGATGGCCACCTCCTGGAGGTCCGCCACCACGACCCCCTCTAGTTGGTACATTCTCTCTGTTATTACCTCCAAATTCACCAAAAGCAGTGCCGGAAGCTCCAGACGATGGGGCTGGCGGAGGGCCCATTCCCATATTTGGGAGTGCCGATTGATTACGGCGATGTGATAATGGTTGTGTGGGAGCACCCATTGGAGCATTCATTTGTTGCTGTTGTAGCTGGTTAGGGAATTGGTATGCATTTTGTTGATTCTGTATTTGTGGTTGGAGAGGATTGAATTGCCCGTTCGGGGCGAGGTGTTGAGTTGGCGGGATCATGCCCATGTTCACATATTGCTGGTGAGTAGCTTGTATTTGCTGCTGCTGTTGCTGGAGCAATTCTATTTGCTGCTGTATTGCCAGTTGTTCCACTATAAGCTTGTCAATACCTATATCTAGCTGTCTTGGTTGCACAGCCGATGACGACAGCGGCAGTGAGCGAGCAAGAGAATAACTTACTTCCAGGCGTAGAGAACATGCTCATCAAAGGGGTAAGCTCCGAAGGGCTTCTGCGATGGGCAATATGTAATCTGCGACCAGTTGGCCCAGGAACACCGCCCTGGGGCGGTTGTTGCTCCATGGTGGACGGTTTGCACGTCGAGTGCGAGGGAGCTGGAAGTGGTTGTGGGCAAGCGTGGGTGGTTGATGAACCAAAGCTGGTAAAGGAGGGGATATAAGCGGTGGGAATGTTCTAATTTTTTTTTTGAAGGAGTGAGTGGACTCGACGATTCGAGGATGTGGGAGGAGGTGGATAGCTGGAGGAGAGAGATGAAATGTGATGATGTAGAATCAAGCTGGACTGGGGAGATGTACGTCGGCAAGATGGCTTGGCTTTCCCCCTGGTTCTTGGTGTTTGGCGACACGAGCTCGACTAATACTACGAGATATTGTTAGAGGCACCCAACCTACTTAGTCAGGGGTTGTTTGATTCTTGTCTTAACGGTTGAGAACAACTGATAAAGATATCGCTTTTATAGGTCTGCAAAAAAGGCAGACTTAATGTTGTGAGGTAGATTCTGAATGTATCTCTTCACTGATTGGGCAGTACGGTGACGAATACTTTTTAGGATACATGTACCACATAGTGAGTGATCGGCCAAACCGGATTTATCATCCTTTACATATAGAATTAGCAAATAAACTCCACACGCAAGTACATCATAGGTGAATCTTACATAGAATGCAATAATGCTGAACCGTCTTATTTTCAATGAGGTTTTGGATCCAAGTATCAGCTAATAAGGGTGACAATAGTAACAATATGGATTGGACAATAAGATTGGTCACCGCCTTAGGATACGGCAGAACCACATCACAAAGTCAAAAGGTCCTCGTACACTTCGACTACATGCAACGCAATTGCAACTTCCAATATGGCTGCTCAGCAGTTCCAATCGTCTGGAGATGCTGACCTTTCCTCTGTTCTCCGCAGGACGCATATCGATGACGATTCATTCAAGATAATCCATAGCGAAGATGTCCACAATGCTGCCCTGGAGGAAGCTTATGCATACCATGCCAATCTTCGTGAGTATGCGGTTGGTGCACTCAGGCTACATGAAGCTCGCGAGGCAGCAGAGCAAGTTCGCCTCCGGGCAGAGCAAGAGGAGGAGCGGCTGAGATTTGATATGGCGAGAGCAGAGGAGGAGTGCCGTTTACGCGACATTGAAAACAAAGCACGCTCAATCCCCAAGCCAGCCCCCAGAATACCGACTCCTCCGCCTGCCAAAGCACCGCCGGCACCGTCTTCTCCAATTCAAGTACCTACTCGCATTAGCACCTCAGCTCCAGCTCAACCAGCGCCGTTACCAAGTCAACCACAACAATCTGCAGTTCAGGCTCCCCGTACGCACCAAACACAAGCTCCTTCTTCATCAACACAGAAAGCAGTGCCACCAACTGTAACGACATCTGCTCCACATGTACCTCAAAAGGTATTGACTGAACCAGTTGAACAGCCAGAAAGTGCTGTAACAAGCCAACCTCACACAGTGGATGGAACGACACGTTACCAAGAAATTCATCTCGCTTTGAAGATGTTGAGAGCATCATTTCAGAATGATGTATTTCCCCAGAACCGCGAATGGGCAAAGAGGCCAAATGAAATGCGTCGCAAGATAAGGACAAAGGTTGGACAGCTGAGCACCGACAGAGTTCACAACAGGGAAGTCGTAAGTTGTATTTGCCGCAATACTCTGCCTTGGTACTAATTCGATGAGACAACCGAAGTGTTGAACTTCCTGAAGGAGTCCTTTAGTTATACCACACATATGGTTGACCCCAGCATCTACATGACCTGGACCCCGGCTCCTCGTGAAGGTGCACTCAATAATGATGCTCAACTCCCCGCTGTCTACATTTGGCTACTTGGGTATCTTGCCAAAGCCGTAGTTGCGCAATGCGATAAGGAAGTATCGGTCAATCCTGCGGCGGCTGACCCAATTGGTGTTTTTGTAGCTACGATCTTCTCCAATACACCTTTACTATGGCGTGGAGAGTCTCTAATCGATATCCTTATGTCTAAGTTCAGGATGTCATGCCCAGCGCTTTTTGGCCTAAGAGGCAACGACAAGACAGAACAAGGACGAGCTAGACTTGGCTGGAAAAGAGACAAAACTACGAAAGTATGGTGCAATGATGAGGAACACACTGCGAGGATGTCTGGAATAGCAGCTGGATATGCTGCAATCTCCCTGAGAGACTTCTCTCGAACAAAATTTAAAAATCCATGGCCTCCATCAAAATACTGGATGACTTTAGCAAGCATCTGTAATACACCAGCAGACGAGACGTCCAACACCCAGTTCACAGTGCTAAAAGCCATAATTTCTAGCAATGAAACTAGGTTTATTGGATTTTACGGGACAGCAGGGAAGGCAGCTTTGAAGCTTGCATTAGTTGATTTCCCTATTCGTGCTAACAGAGAGCGCGGGGTAAACGTTGCGGCAGATTCCTTAAGAACTGTTGCATCGGTCCTGGAAAGGGATCATAGTCTTGTATTGGATGCAGAATCTGGCAAGTGGTGAGAGGTTATATGGCGTTGAAGGAACTGTGAGAAACTATGCATCCTCAGGCGTTTGGGATTAGAATGGCTAGCATATATACGCGGCATGGCATACCAGGATGTCGAAACGGTTGTGATTTCACGGAATATACCCGGTGTTCAGATGTATTGAATTGTCAAATACAGAGCTTCCATTTTTATTGTCCTCACTTAACAGCACTTCTGCTTTGCTTCTCTAATCCTCATCACGAAATTGAGCGAGCTTCATAATCCTGTGCCCCAATCTCAATTCTATAATTGGTGGAGGACTGCCCCCCCCCCCCCCCCCCCCCCCCCCCCCCCCCCACACCCCTCACCAGCCACCCCCACCA
>Ga0247807_10000127_pt1 | contig 56865 bp, 54 predicted proteins | sample UWRJL074202C1_FD_179931 | JGI IMG/M metagenome (GOLD analysis project Ga0247807, IMG submission 179931) | Plant litter microbial communities from Arlington Agricultural Research Station in Wisconsin, United States - UWRJ-L074-202C-1 | ecosystem: Environmental > Terrestrial > Plant litter >...
TTGTCGAGCACCGAGAGGTGGGGAAACAGGTTGTAGTGCTGAAAGACCGTGCCGATGCGGGCGCGTACGAGGTCGACCTTGACGCGGGGTTCGCTGATGTCGACGCCCCGCAACCAAATCTGGCCGTCATCGATGCGCTCAAGCAGATTGATCGTGCGCAGCAGCGTCGACTTGCCCGACCCGCTCGAGCCGATGAGGGCTACGACCTCGTTCGATGCGACCGTGAGATCGATGCCCTTGAGCACTTCGACGGTTCCAAAATTCTTGACGATATTTTCGAGCCGCAGCACCTCGGTCATACGATGCCGCCGATCTGTTCTCGAGCCCGCAGCCTCGCCGTGTACCAGTCAGTGAATCGGATCATCGGCAGGGCGAGCAGCACGAAGAGGAGACCCGCGACCACATACGGGGTGAAGTTGTAGACGGACGCGGTCTCGATCTGGGCGGCGCGCACCGCATCCACTGCTCCCAGCACCGAAATAAGTCCAACGTCTTTCTGCATCGCAACGAAGTCGTTCATGAGTGCAGGGGTCACCTTGCGCACGGCTTGGGGAAATATCACGAGCCGAAGTGACTTGCCGTGGCTCAGCCCGAGCGCTCGCGCGGCGAGACGCTGAGAGGGGTGCACAGCTTCGATGCCTGCGCGAAATACCTCGGAGACGTAGGCCGAATAGGTGAGGATGAGGGCAATTGTGCCGAGCACGGCGGCGGGGATGCGCTCGGCACCGGGACCTTGCAGACCCGGGATGCCGTAGCCCACGAGGTACAGGACGATGATGAGCGGCAGACCGCGGAACAGGTCGGTGTACCCCGTCGCGATGGCGCGCAAGGGGAAGAGCACAGGGCCGCGCGTAGTGCGGACGACGGCAAGCAGCACGCTCACGACGAGCACGCCGAGAACCGCGAAAACGAGCACACGCAAGTTCAGAAGGAATCCGTCCCAGACTCGCGGGAGCGCGGCCTGCGCAACCTCAAGGTCGAAGAAGGTCTTTTGCACCTGTGCCCACCCGGGCGTCGACACGATCGTCCACCACAAGATCGCTGCGAGGGCGATCGTGCTGAGGGCGCTGATCGCTACCGACACGAGCCCCTGGCGACGACGGAAGGCCCGCCGACCGAGCTCAATAGAGCTGGGTCGGCGGGCCGATTCGACGAAGTCAGTCACTCCTGAAAACTACTTGAGAAGTGGAGCGGATGCCGCATCCGCGAGCCACTGGGTGGCAAGCGCCTCGAGCGTTCCGTCCTCGCGCAGCGCATCCACGGCCGCGGTGACATCGGCGGTGAGCTTGCTGTCCTTCGGGAGCACGAGTCCGAACTCGTCGCCGGCACTCTCCCCATCGGGCAGCTGGCCGATGATGATTCCGTCGGTGAGCTCGACACCCGTGAGGTAGAACGCGGTGGGCAGGTCAACGACGATCGCATCGACGGCGCCGGTCTCGAGGGCGAGCTTCGCGTCGTCGTTGGTGTTGAACACCTGCGCTCCAGCGGTCGGCTTGATGATCGTCTCGATGGCCGACAGGCTCGTGGTGCCCGTCTGGGCTCCGATCAACAGCCCCTGAAGATCGGCGATGGTCTTCGCCTCGGCGCCGCCTGCGGTCGCGGTAGTGATCACGACCTGAGTGGTCTCGTAGTAAGGCGAGCTGAAGTCGACGTTCTCGGCTCGCTCGGGCGTGATCGAGAACTGCTGCAGGTTGAAGTCGAAGTTCTTCGGACCGGGAGCAATAGCTTCGTCGAAGGTCGAACGCACCCAGACAACATCATCTGCCGCGAATCCCAGCTGCTCGGCGACGGCGTAAGCGACTGCCGACTCGAAGCCCTCGCCGGATTCGGGAGCATCGTCGATGACCCACGGGTAGTAGGCGGGCTCGCCCGTGCCGATCGTGAGCTTGCCGTCGGTGACGTAGTCGCTCACGGGCTCAGATGAGGTCTCGCCGGCCGGTGCGCACGCGGCGAGCGACAAGACGAGGGCGGCGGTGGAAGCGATGGCGGCAATACCGGCAAGACGGGATCGGGACATGGATATCTCCTTGGATGCTGTGTGGCACCATCATCCCGCAATCACGAATCGGCTGCTGGGGAGCGACGAATTGTTACCGGGTTACGCTTGGATCCCATGACCGAATCCGCACTGGCACCTGCGCCAACATCGGCCGTAACGCGGATCGCATCCAGTCACCTTGTGCTCTGGGGCGCCTTCGCACTGGTGCACCTCGGCCTCGGCCTTCTCAACCTGTATGCGGACAATCAGCCGCTCGGGGACGTGACCTCCGTCTACAAGTTCTGGATGCAGACCGCGCTTGACGGTGGGGTTTGGGTGGGGATCGACACCGTCTGGGTTTACCCGGTGCTCGCCCTCGTGCCCATGATCGCGTCGACGGTTCTCGGGCTCGACAACATCGGCAGCACGTGGCTCACGCTCGTCATGGTGCTTAACGCCGTTGCCTTCGGTTTTCTGAGCGGATGGGGTCGCTCGCGTGGCTCGCTCGCTCCCGCGTGGTGGTGGCTCGGTTTCCTCGCACTGTTGGGGCCGATCGCGATGGGACGCATCGACTCAATCACCGTGCCGATCGCTCTCGTGGGGGTGCTGCTCCTCGCATCCCGACCCTCCGCCGCTGCGCTGCTTCTCACCGTCGCCACCTGGATCAAGGTATGGCCGGCCGCCCTCGTCGCTGCCGCGCTCATTGCGCTTCGCGACAGGAGCAAGGTGCTCGCGGCGGCGGCTATCGGATCCGCGGCAATCGTTGTCGGTGCCCTGCTTCTGGGGGCTGGTCCCAATGTGCTGAGTTTCGTCACCCAACAAACCGGTCGCGGGCTGCAGATCGAGTCGCCGATCTCCACGATCTGGATGTGGATGGCCGCCGCGGGATACGCCCACGTCGACTACGACCGCGTGATCCTGACCTACCAGGTCTATGGTCCGGGCGACGACACCGCTGCCGCGCTCATGACACCGGTACTCGCGATAGTCGTTCTGGCAATCCTGGTTCTCGGACTCCTTGCGACCCGCCGCGGAGTCTCGGCCACCGATCTGTTCCCGCCGCTCGCCTTGGCGCTCACCGTGGCGCTCATCGCCTTCAACAAGGTGGGGTCGCCACAGTTCGTGGGATGGCTCGCCGTTCCGATCATTGCGGGGCTCGTGACGAGCGCTGTCGGTCACGGCCGAAGTTTCCGCACCCCGGCCACGATCGCCCTTGTCATCGCAGGGCTCACCCAGCTCATCTATCCGTATTTCTACAACTACCTGCTCTGGGTGAACCCGCTCATGCTCACCGTTCTCACGGCCAGGAACGCCCTGTACTTCGTGCTTCTGGCCTGGGCGATTGTGAGCGTAGTACGGTCGACCCCCTCTATCCGATTGAAGGAGAAATCATGATCGTCGCGTTTTCGGTTGCCCCCATGGGCGGCCCCAATGGCTCGGACTCGGTTCACGAAGCGGTTGCCGCTGCCGTGAAGGTCGTGCGGGAGTCGGGTCTTCCCAATCGCACGAGCGCGATGTTCACCGAGATCGAGGGGGAGTGGGACGAGGTGTTCGCCGTCGTCAAGGCGGCGACGGATGCCGTGGCCGCCTTTGGCAGCCGCGTCTCCCTCGTGATCAAGGCAGATATTCGTCCGGGGCACAAGGGTGAACTCGACGGCAAGCTCGAGCGCCTCGAGCGCGCGATCGCGGAGTCTCAGCTCGACTAGAGCCTCTACGCCGAGAGTGTGTCGAGCGGAAGCTCGTCGCGGCGGGGCGGGTCGGCACCAGGACGCGAGACCGTGATGGCGGCCGCGAACGCCGCAAACTGCAGGATGGATCTCAGCTCCTCCGCCCGGATGTCACGCAAGCGTGTGCGCGCACTCGCGTCGCGGTAGCCCTCTCGAACGAGACCATCGATGAGCGCACCCATGAAGGTATCGCCAGCACCGACGGTGTCGACGACATCCACGCGCTGGGCATCGACGACGAGGAGCCCCGACCTCGAGATGGCCATTGCGCCACCCTCGCCCACCGTCATCACGACGACTGCCGGTCCGGTGGCGAGCCACCAACGAGCAACGTCGAGCGGGACTTGGCCGGGGTACATCCAGAGCAGATCCTCGTCGCTCGCCTTCACCAAGTCGGCTTTCGCGACGATCGCTTCGACCTGCTCGCGCACGAGCGATGCGTCGCCGAGCAACGCCGGGCGAATGTTGGGGTCGTAGGTGACGAGCGCGCTCTCGTGGAGCTCATCGAGGACGCGCGCAACATCCGACGCACCCGGCTGCATGAGAGCGGCAATCGAGCCCGTGTGTACGATCCCGGCACTTCCCGCGTCGGCACCGGCGAGATCCCACTCGAGGTCGAATTCGTAGCTCGCTGCGCCTGTGGCATCCAACCGTGCCGTTGCCGTCGCGGTCCGTGGAGCGGAGACAGCGGTGACCTCGACACCGGATGCCTCCAGCCAGGCCAGCACGGATGTGCCGCGCTCGTCGTCCGCCAACCGGGTCAGCAACCGAGGGCTGTGCCCCAAGCGTCCGAGCGCCAGGGCGACGTTTGCCGGGCTTCCGCCCGGTGCCTCGTCGACCCCGCCGTCCGCACGCAGAAAGACGTCGACGAGAGATTCACCCACGACGAGGATGCTTGCGCTCGTCACTGCCCCGCCGCCACAAGAAAGTTCAGTTCGCTGCCGGCTTCGACGATCAGGTCGCGAAGCTCAGCGTTGAACAACCTCCCGGACTCCGCCCCGATGTGCTCCTCGAACGCCGCCCGGTCGCGGTAGATCTCAAACACCACAAAACGGTCGGGCGCTTCCGACCTGCGGTACGCATCGAACGTGACGTTGCCCGGTTCAGCGCGCACGGTCTGAGCGAAACCGCTCAGCAGCGTGTCGATCTCGGCGGCCACCCCAGGTTTGGCGGTGAACTCCGCGTACAACACGACTTCTTTCCTGTCGGACAAGTCGAACTCCTCTATATGGAATCCCGTGGTGACGGGACTAGGCCGTGGCCGCACCCGTCATGATCGCAACCGCGTCGGTCATCGAGTGGGACTGCGGAGTGATCGTCGCCGCGCGCTTGCCGAGACGCTGGATGTGGATGCGGTCGGCGACCTGGAAGACCTGTGGCATGTTGTGCGAGATCAAGATCACGGGAACACCCTGCTCGCGCAAGCGAATGATGAGCTCGAGCACCTGGTTGGACTCTCGAACTCCGAGTGCTGCCGTCGGCTCGTCGAGCACAACAACCTTCGAACCGAACGCGGCGGCGCGCGCGACGGCGACCGCTTGGCGCTGGCCGCCCGACAGGTTCTCGACCGCTACCGTGACGTCTTGGAGCGTGGAGATGCCGAGCTTCAGTACCTGCTCGCGTGCTTCCTTGCGCATGCCCGAGGTGTCGAGGGCACGGAAGATCGAGCCCGCGATTCCCGGCTTGCGTCGTTCGCGACCGAGGAACAGGTTCGAGGCGACGTCGAGAGCTGGCGAGACCGCGAGGTTCTGATAGACGGTCTCGATTCCTGCGTCGCGGGCATCCTGAGGGCGCTTGAAGGAGACCTCTTGACCGTCGAGTAGCAGCTGGCCTTCATCCGGAATATAGGCACCCGTGAGGCACTTGATGAGCGTGGACTTGCCCGCTCCGTTGTCTCCGATGATGGCGAGCACCTCACCGGCGTGCACTTTGAGGCTGACCCCGTCGAGTCCAACGACGCGGCCAAAGGTCTTCACGAGACGCTTGGCTTCGAGAACGGGAACACCCGCTGGGGTCGGAGTGGGCTCGGTCACTTCTTCGATGAGGCTCACTTGCGTACCTTTCTAATCCACTGGTCAACCGCTACTGCCACGATGATCAAGATGCCGATTGCTAGCGTCTGGTAAAGCCCGTCGACACCCGCGAGGAAGAGTCCGTTGCGGAAGACGCCGACGATGATGGCACCGAGGAGAGTTCCCCAGATCACACCGCGTCCGCCGAACAGGGAGGTGCCGCCGATCACGACCGCTGTGATGGAGTCGAGGTTGAGGTCGGCGCCGGCGTTCGGGCTTGCTGCACCCGAGCGGCCGATCTGAATCCACGCGGCGACGGCGAGCACAGCTCCCGCGGCAACATAGACGCTCATGAGCACGCGACCGGTCGAGATGCCCGCGAGGCGAGCGGCCTCGGCGTCATCACCGACCGCATAGACGTGGCGTCCCCAGGCGGTGCGTCCGAGGGCGTACGCGACGAGCACGTACAGGCCGATCATGATGATCACGCCGACCGTCATTCGCACATCCCCGATGGGGAAGGCGGATGCCGTCCACGTCATCAGCTCGGGCATCTCTGCCTTGCGAACCGTCTGGCCGCCGCTGTACAGCAGCGTCAGGGCGATGAAGACGTTGAGCGTGCCGAGCGTCGCGATAAACGGTGGGAGTTTCACGCGAGTCACGAGGAAGCCGTTGAGGGCCCCAGCGGCGAGGGCAGCAACGAGGCCGAGGAACAGCGCGATCGGGGCGGGGAGGCCGTTCTGGAACGCCGTCTGTGCCATCACCATCGAGGACAGAATCATGGCGGCGCCCACGGAAAGGTCAATACCCGCGGTCAGGATGATGAGTGTCTGCGCAATCGCCACCGTTCCGACGACCGACACCTGGTCGAGGATGAGCGAGAGGTTGGATGGGGCGAAGAAGCGGGAGTTGATGCTTCCGAAGACGATGATCGCGAGGACGAGCACGACCGCCGGGCTGACGGCCGGGTATCGGTGCAGAACGCCGCGAACGCGGTCAAGGGGAGTGCGTCGGTCGAGGAACTCGGCCGCGAGGTCGAGAGCTGAGGTGGGAGGTGAATCGTTAGTCACAAGAATGCTCCGTCGTATGAGGGAAAGGATGCCGCAGCCGACCAGCCAGCATCGGCTGCGGCACCCCGAGAGAGTGTGTTACTTGCCGCCCCAGCAGATCTTGGAGGCTTCTGCGGTGTCGATCGACTCGACGCCGTCGGCGGGCTGGTCGGTGACCAGAGCGACGCCGGTGTTGAAGAAGTCCAGACCGTCGGTGGGCTTGGGAGCCGTGCCGTTCTTGACGAGGTCAACGATCGCCTTGACGCCAAGTTCCGCCATCTTCACGGGGTACTGCTGGCTCGTGGCGTCGATAATGCCGTCGGCGACCTGTGAGACACCGGCGCAACCGCCATCGACGGACACGATGACGACGTCATCGCCGTCCTTGCCTACAGCCTCGAGTGCCTGGTACGCGCCGTACGCTGCCGGCTCGTTGATCGTGTAAATGACGTTGATGTCGGGGTTCTTGGCGAGGAGGTTCTCCATGGCCGTGCGACCGCCGTCTTCGGCGCCCTGCGACGCTTCGTTTCCGACGATCGTGTACTTGCCGCCACCCGCGAGCGTTCCCGTTGCGTCTTCGTCGCCGTTGACTGCATCGTCGCCGAGTCCGATGCCGAGTCCGTCGAGGAAGCCCTGGTCGCGGTTGGAGTCGACGCTCACAGCCTTGTCATCGAACAGGTCGATAAGGCCGATCACGGCGTCTTTGTCTCCGAGCGTTGCGGAGGTCCACTGGCCGATGTACTGACCGGCGAGGAAGTTGTCGGTGGCGAACGTGATGTCGACGGCGTCGGCAGGGTCCGGCACGGTGTCGAGCGCGATAACGAAGAGCCCGGCTTCCCGAGCCTTCGCAATAGCGTCGAGAACGGCGGGGCCGTTGGGGGTGATCAGGATGCCGGCGTCACCCTTGGAGATGGCGGCTTCGATCGCCTGAATCTGGGTGTCTTCGTCGCCGTCTTCCTTGCCCGCGGCGAAGGTCAACGAGACGCCATCGGCGTCCGCTGCCTTCTTGGCGCCGTCTTGCATCGCGACGAAGAAGGGGTTGGAGTTGGTCTTGACGATCAGCGAAACGCCGATCTTGTCTCCCGTGCCGCCCTGGCCTCCGGAGTTGGAGGCGGGAGTTGCGCAGCCCGTCAGGGTGAGCGCCGCGACCGCAGATGCGGCGAAGCCCACTAGAAGAGTCTTCTTGCCTCGGCTCATGTGATTCTTCATTGAATTCCTCTCGGCGTATCGTCGCCTCGTTGACAACGATGTCAGGACATAGTTCTACATGACGGATGAGATAGAGTCAACACGAAACTAGTGAAATGAGACGATTCTTGACACCGTTGTCATATTCCACCTCGGATTACCAACCCAGATCAACGATGAAGCAGGTCGCTGCCCTGGCTGGCGTGGGGACCAAGACCGTCTCCCGAGTGATTAATGACGAGCCCAACGTGTCTGCCGACACCGCGGCTCGAGTGTGGGACGCGGTCCGTACTCTCGACTACCACGTCAACCTGCAGGCGGGGAGCTTGCGCCGCGCTGGTGGTCGCACCAACACCCTGGGGCTGCTCGTGGGTAGCGTCGACAACCCGTTCTCCGGGGCCATCCATCGCGCTGTCGAGGATGTTGCCCTCCAGCGCGACGTGGCCGTCTTCGCGTCGAGTCTCGACGACGACCCCGAACGTGAGTCCCGAGCGGTGAGCGCCTTTTTGCGCAGACGAGTGGATGGCCTCATCCTGACGACCGCGAGCGCACAGCCGACCTATATCGGCCCCGTCATCCAACGCGGGATACCCGTCGTCTATATTGACCGCGAGCCCATTGGGGCGGGACTCGACGCCGTGACGAGCGACAACCGTGCCGGAGCGGATGCTGCGACCGAGCACCTCATTCAGCAGGGGCACCGGCGTATCGCGCTGCTCGCCGACCGTCTCACGATCCAAACCGCTCGCGATCGCCAGCAGGGGTTCCTTGATGCCCTCGGTCGCGCGGGCATCCCGACAACCATGACTCCCATGATCACCGAGCTTCACAATGCCGAAAGTGCTCAGGAAGCGCTCACCCGTTTGCTTGCCTCGAGCGAGCCGCCCACGGCAATCTTCAGTTCTCAGAACCTCGTCACCGTGGGCGCGCTGCACGCGCTACGTGCCGCGGGTCTTCAGAACTCCGTAGCGCTCGTGGGTTTTGACGACATCCCTCTTGCTGACCTCCTCGAGCCCGGCGTCACGATCGTGGCACAGGATCCGGAGCAGATCGGCCGGGTCGCCGCCAACCGCATCTTCGCCCGGCTCGATGGTGACCGGGGGCCGGCTCACCACGAGGTCGTCCCCACCACTCTCGTGCGTCGCGGCAGCGGCGAGATTCGGCCGCCGGCCCAGTAGCTCTTCACCAGCCCGTGCGTCATTCGCGCGCGCAGTAGAGTGGACGCTGCTCGACGCTGAGCGTGATTCCTCCACTCAGATCGGTCAGCACCATGCCCACGTTGTCTCCAGCGCGAACGCGCCTCGCCCTACTCGCCCTTGCCCTCGGCGGCTTCGGAATCGGGCTCACAGAGTTTGTCGCGATGGGACTGCTGCCCAATCTCGCTGCCGACCTGTTGCCGACGGTGTGGAGCCGGTCGCAGGAAGAAGCGACGGGACAGGCCGGCTGGCTCATCACGGCGTACGCGCTTGGCGTGGTCATCGGCGCACCGACAATTGCGGCATTCGCGGCACGCTTCCCTCGCAAGCAGCTGCTTCTTGCCTGCATCGCGCTGTTTACAGCGGGAACAGTCGCGTCCGCCGCGCTTCCGACCTTTGAACTCGTCATCCTGGCCCGTTTTGTCGCGGCCCTTCCGCACGGTGCCTATTTCGGTATCGCCGCACTCGTCGCAGCTCAACTCATGGGACCGGGCAAGCGTGCCCAGGGCGTGGCACTCGTTCTTTCCGGACTAACGATCGCCAACGTCATCGGCGTTCCCACGATCACCTACCTGGGTCAGCAGGCCGGATGGCGCGTCGCGTATGTTGCGGTTGCGGTTGTCTTCGCGGCCACCTTCTTCGCGGTGCTTGCCGTCGTGCCCCACCAGGCTGGCGACACCAACGCGACGATGAAGCGCGAACTGAAAGCGTTCGGACGCCCGCAGGTGTGGCTCACCCTGCTTGTCGGAGCGCTCGGCTTCGGGGGCTTCTTCGCCGTCTACACCTACGTGGCTCCCGTCACGACGGAGGTCGCGGGCCTCGACGCCCACGTCGTGCCGTGGGTGCTCGTCGTCGCGGGCATCGGGATGACGGTGGGCAACTTCGCCGGAGGACGCGCGGCCGACCACAACATCATGGGCACGATGTTTGTGTGCTTCGGGATCTTCGCCGTCGCGCTCGCGGGCCTCGCCCTCACTGCGCAGTGGCCGCTCGGATTGTTCTTTTTTGTCTTTCTCGTGGGCACCGCCGCATCGGCACTCTCGCCGGCCATCCAGACGCGGCTCATGGATGTCGCGGGGGACAGTCAAACTCTCGCCGCGGCGATCAATCATTCGTCGCTCAACATCGGAAACAGCCTCGGCGCGTACCTGGGTGGGGTCACGATTGCCGCAGGGCTTGGGTACCTTTCACCCGCCTGGGTGGGTCTGCTGTTGTGCGTGCCCGGAGTGGGCTTCGCGCTCATCAGCGTGGCGCTTCAGCGCCGCACCGCTAAGTCAGACAGCGCTAATCTAAAAAGTGCGCGGCAAGTCGCTCTCGAGGAGGATGCCGTCCTCGATGGCACGCTTTCGTAGCGCAACCTTTGTACCCACGTCGAATCCGGCGACGCGGTACTTCTCTCTGATGCGCTTGAGGTAGCTCTTCGCCGTTTCCTCGGAAATGCTGAGCTGGAACGCCACGGCTTTCACCGGCTCGCCGCCACCGTAGAGGGCCATGACCCGGCGCTCCTGAGCACTGAGCTTCGGGGAGCCGCCGATTTCGCCGGCGTGCAGCGCGAGGTCAAGTTCGGCAGAGATGAACGACTCGTTCTTCGCGGCAGCTCTGATGGCCTCGACGATCATTGCGGCATCCTCGCTCTTGACGAGGTACCCGAGTGCACCGGTGGCGAGAGCCTCTCGCACGAGGCTGGGGTCGGAGTACGTGCTCATCAGCACGACCTTCACACCCATGCTGCCCAGGGTGTTGATTTTCAGTGAGATAGGAATGTTGTCTTTGAGATCGACATCGAGCAGCACGACATCCACGGGGAACGCCGGGTGCACGGTGAGCTCGGGCCAACTCGGCACCGCGACAACCATCTCGATGTCGTCTGCTGCGCTGCGGATCCACTCCGTCAACGCGCCCAGAAGCATGCGGTGGTCATCGACAATCGCGAGTCGGATGCGGGCAGTGTCGGTCACGAGAAATCCTTCTGTTGTCGTCATTCGATGCTACCTGTCGGCGGGATTGTCAACTAAGCACGCAATGTCGACGCGCAAGCTCGAGTCCTGAGATGAGTCAGCGTATCGGCCCACTCGACCGATCGCGTCCCAGATCGCGGGGTCGACGCGTGCTCGCGGCACCCCGGTGGTCTCGATGACAATCGGAACGGTGATTTTGCGGCCGGCAGAGGTCTCGATGGATCCGCTCGCGGGGCCAATCGTTATAGCGACCGTGCGGCTCGCGTTCGCCGTGGGGGCGTCACTCACGAGAAGCCACGCGGCCGCGAGAAGTCCGTCTCGCTGCCGTGAATCGAGCAGCCCGGCGAGGCTCGATTTGTCGGTCAGGCTAACGGACTTGCCGAGCAGGTCGGATTCCTGAATCGCGTGGTACAGCCATGTCTCGCGGCGGCCCTCGATGAGGTGAAGGCGCAGTTCGGTGGCGAGGGATGCAGCAACGGATGCCATCCTCGGCTCGAGAGGAAGCGACACTTTCCCGGTCGCCACCGATTCGAGCAACTCCTCGGCGGCGAGGTCGAGCCGTGCGAGTTCCTCTGAGGCCATCATCCCCACGGCAAAACGCGGCGCGGACACCGTTGACTGCACGAGTACCCTATCCAGCTCGAACTGGACGAGTCGGCGGAATCCGCCAACCACGATGACCCCGATGATGACGGGAAGCACGGCAAGAGCGACAGCGGCGATCTGAGCGCCGACGTTCGCCGTGGCAAGTGGCACGTTGAGAAGTACGCCGATGGCGATGAGAAGGCCCAAGAAAGCGCTCGACATCAGTATGTCGCCGGTGCGGCGAGACGTGAGCACAACGAGCAGGGCCATCGCCGCCGTCACGGATGATGTCGCCATCCTGCCAATGTCGTGGAACGACCAGATTGCGATGAAGTCGAGAACAATCACGAGGGCGAGGCCCACGAGAAAGGCAACGAAGGCACCGGTGGGAAGGCGATCGCCGACGGCGCGCTGGATCATGATGGTCGAGACAACAACGATGGCCAGCAGTATCCATGACGTCAGAGCGGTGATGGGCGCTGGGTAGGAGTTCCAATGGACAACGAACCAGCCAAAACCGTAGGCCGCACGGAGCGCGAAGATGATGGTCGCGCCAAGACCGATGAAGCCAATGCCGAGGCCCGAGCGGCGGGGACCGTCGCGGACCACTCGGCTGCTGCCGTCCGACTCACGGCGGCGAGAACGTTGGACTAGTCCCGACCCCAGGGTCGACTCGTCGAGAAAGCTCATCGGGGTACCTCGAGCACAACGGTGGTGCCAGAGCCGGGCGAGGAGAACAGTCGAGCCTGGCCGCCCACTTCCTGCAGGCGACCGACGACGGAGTCCTTGAATCCGAGTCGCGCCGAGTCGACGTCATCGAGAATGAAACCGACGCCGGAGTCAGTGATCATCGCGCGAACCGTCGTGTCGTCATCGGTAATCGTGACATGGGCTTCCGTAACGCCCGAGTGCCTGCGCACGTTCTCGAGACACTCCGCGAGGGCTAGAAGAAAGGCGTCAAGTACGTCGCTGGGCAGCAGCACCTGTCCAGTTCCATGCCAGCTCACCTCAAGGCCCATGCGGCCGAACCTGTTCTTGACGGACTCAAGGGTCGTGCCGAGAACGGTTTCTTGCACTCCCTCGAGCATGTAGCCCCCCGACGACTGCGGGGAGGGGGTCGCGCCGAGGCGCAGTTGGCGCAAGAGTCGCGCGTCATCCGCCGCCTGCTCGCGAAGGGCATCCGGAGATACCCCGACACCAGAGTGGGCAAGCAGAGTCAGGGTCGCGAGCACGGTGTCATGCAACAGGCGGGCGCCCTGGCGGCGTTGCGCCTCGGTCTCGCTCGCCTGCCGTTCCGCACGATGGGCGCGGCCAATGCTCTTAATCCGCTTGACTACCCGCGGCACACCCGCACTGATCCAGAAACCGATGAACGCCGCCAAGCTCCAGCCGAGCACGATGAGGGAAATGTGATCGATCGGCGTGCTCGAGGCGACGGCCAGTGCGGTTGCGGTGAGGGTGACGACAAGTGCCGAGACGACGAGGATCACGCGGCGCTTGCGGTAGTTCGTGAGCACGATGGCACTGGCCGCCGTGGCACCGCCAGCAACCTCAACATATGCCGCGGCGCCCGTTGCATCGAGCGTCGATGAGAAGGCCCCCATGATGATCACGATCGCGAGTCCCGCACAGATCGACGTCACCACCCAGCCGAGCGACAGGCTTCGCCCCATGAGGAACTGGCTTGTGCCGAGCACAATGAACAAGGGAAGGCACAGAAAATACGCCGTCGGGTCAATAGATTCAGGAATGCTCAGCATTGCTACCGAGATCACCGTGAAACTAAGTCCGTAGGCGCGCGCCGCGCGGTGGAGCAAGCGGTTTCGCTCCTTGGAGATGAGGTCCATTACTTTACATAGTTCCACATCGGTTCCCTCGAAGGGGCGTCACGGAGGTCACAAAGAGAAACCGATATTCCGGACTCGCGTGCTGTCGACTACGGCTCAGCCAAGCCATCCCCGAGAGCTCGCGTGCTCCCGCAACCGGGGCCGGGTGCTCACGTCGATGCCCGCGTCGCGATACTTGCGTCGTGCACGCTTGATGTAGGACTTCACGGTCTGTTCGGTGATTCCCATGTCGTCGCCCACCTCGCGCATCGTGCGCCCGCTCGAGTACAGAACGAGGGCGCGTTCCTCCTGCCGACCGAGCTCCGGAGTCACCGGTGCGGTCGCGATCTCGGGTCGATTCGCCTGTGGCTCGGTGGCGACGATCATGACCGAGTGAGCGAGGTCGTCGAGCGACTCGGTCTGGCCGACAAACGCGAGTGCCCCCGCCTGGAGCACCGCGTCTTTCTGTGACGTCGACGCAGAGGATCCCACGACCACCGTGCCTATTCCGCGCTCTGACAGATCCTTGATGCGCGTGCTGAGCATGACGCCGTCGCCCACATTTTGATCGACGACGGCAATATCGACGGGATGTGGTGTTGTCGCGAGGGTTCCCCACTCCGACGTTGCCAACACCACGGTGAAACCCGTGCCGACGAGTGCGGAACTCAAGGCCTCAGCGCTCAACCTATTTCGCAGCAGAACTGCAAGTCGAATCTTGCTTTTGCGCTCCCGGGTCTCCGGCACGCTCACCACCCCCCAGTGATTTTCACCCAGCCTACCGCCCCGTCGAGGGGCCTCAAGCTGCCAGGAGCCGCCGAATCTGGGCGCCGACGAGGGCGTCCTCGATGAGGAAACCGTCGTGACCGAACGGTGAGGAGATCACGTGAGGAACGCTGCCATCAAGGTTTCCTGGCGTGTACTTCGCCACGTGCTCCTGGTCGGCAACGGGGAAGAGTCTGTCGCTGTCGATGCCGAGAATGAGCGCGGGCATTGTCACTGCGGAGAGCGCTTTAGCGGTGCCCCCGCGCGCGCGACCGACGTCGTGGGAGTTCATCGCTTCGACGAGCGTCACATAACTGTTGGCATCGAATCGGCGAGTGAACTTGTTGCCGTGAAAGTCGAGATAGCTTTCGACCGCGTAACGACCGCCGCCGCCCATCGGGCTGAGACCGCTCTGCCAGCTTCGTTCGAAGCGGTCGTTGAGCTCGGTGGGAGAGCGGTAGTTGAGCAAAGCCATCCGCCGCGCGAGCGCCAGCCCGCGGTACGGACCTTCCCCATCCGCGGCCTCGTAGTAGTCGCCCCCGTTGAACGTGGGATCCATTCTCACGGCCTCGAGCTGCACGGAGTTGAGCGCGATCTGGTCGGCACTCGATCGGGCGGGAGCCGCGAGCACTGCCACCCGGGCGACGCGGTCGGGATAGCTGGCCGCCCACTCGAGCGACTGCATGCCGCCCATCGAGCCGCCGATGACGGCGGCCCAGCGGTCGATTCCGAGAGAGTCCGTGAGAGCCAGTTGAACGGCCACCTGGTCGCGGATGGTGACGAAGGGGAAGCGCGCACCCCACTCGGCACCGTCGGGGGAATAGGATGCCGGTCCCGTCGTGCCTTGGCATCCGCCGAGCATGTTGGGGGAGACCACGAACCATCGATCGGTGTCGATGGCGAGGCCCGGGCCAACGAGGCCGTTCCACCATCCGCCGGTCGGGTGACCTGGACCGGGTTCACCCCTCAGGTGGCTGTCGCCCGTCAGGGCGTGAACCACGAGGATCGCGTTGGAACGATCAGCATTGAGGGTACCTGCGGTCTCGTACGCGACCCGAACATGGGGGAGATGGCCGCCTCGCTCGAGCTCGAGCGCACCGATGCTCACAAACTGGCGGTTGCCGGCCGGGTCTCCCTCGCGCCAAGCGCCCGTTGCGGCCGGTTTGCCCAGCACGGAGCGCGCGTCCGCCTCGGTAATGAAAGCCGATGGCACGGTGTCTTCGGGTGTCTGCCAGTCCATGTCAATTCAAGTATCCGGGAAAAGCGAAGAGCTCCGAGGATTGTTACATCCGCGGAGCTCTTCGGTGACCCTGGGTTATGCGGTGGCGTTCTGTGCCGCGGTCGCGCGGGCGGCGGCGAAGCCGGCTTCGAGGTCGGCCTTGAGGTCATCGATGTTCTCGATGCCGACGGACAGGCGCACGAGGCCCGGAGTCACACCCGTCGTGAGCTGCTGCTCGGGGGTGAGCTGCGAGTGCGTCGTCGACGCGGGGTGGATGATGAGGCTGCGCACGTCACCGATGTTGGCGAGGTGGCTGAACAGCTCGACACTCTCGACGAGCGAGCGGCCGGCATCCACTCCGCCCTTGAGCTCGAACGACAGCACGGCGCCCACTCCAAGGGGAGCGTACTTGTTGGCGGCGGCATACCACGGGCTCGACGGCAGGCCCGAGTAGTTCACGGACGCGACATCGTCGTGTGCCTCGAGCCACTCGGCGATGGCCTGCGCGTTCTGCACGTGGCGCTCGATGCGCAGGCTGAGCGTCTCGATGCCCTGGATGAGAGCGAACGACGTGTCGGGGGAGATCGCGGCACCCGTGTCGCGCAGAAGCGTGACGCGGGCCTTGATGATGTACGCGATGCCGTCGCCGAGCACGGTCGTGTAGCTCGCGCCGTGGTAGCTCGGGTCGGGTTCGGTCAGGCCCGGGAACTTGTCGACGTGCTGCGACCAGGCGAACTTGCCGCCATCGACGATGAGTCCGGCGATGACCGTGCCGTGTCCACCGAGGAACTTGGTTGCGGAGTGCACGACGATGTCGGCTCCGTGTTCGAACGGACGGATGAGGTACGGCGTCGCGATCGTGTTGTCTACGATGAGCGGCAGCTCGTTCTCGTGAGCGATGGCAGCGACCTTCTCGATGTCGAGAACGTTGATGCGCGGGTTGCCGATCGTCTCAGCGAAGAAGAGCTTGGTGTTGGGGCGCACGGCTGCGGCCCACTCTGCGGCGTCGTCCTGGTCTTCGACGAACGTGACCTCGATGCCGAGCTTCGAGAGCGTGTACTTGAAGAGGTTGTAGGTGCCGCCGTAAATCGACGACGACGAGACGATGTGATCGCCCGCCTGGGCGATGTTGAGCACGGCGTAGGTGATCGCGGACGACCCGGATGCGACGGCGAGAGCGGCAGTACCACCCTCAAGCGCGGCGATGCGCTGCTCGACGACATCGGTCGTGGGGTTCATGAGGCGCGTGTAGATGTTGCCGAACTCGGCGAGTGCGAACAGGTTCTGCGCGTGCGCGGTGCTGTTGAACACGTACGAGGTGGTCTTGTAAATCGGTGTTGCACGGGCGTTCGTGGTGGGGTCGGCTTTGGCCCCCGCGTGAACCTGGTTGGTCTCGAACTTCCAGTCGCTCATGAGCGTCTCCTTCGGATTGGGTGGAGCGAGACTTCAGCCCACTCGGGAGTGAGCCTAGGCAGCGACGCTGGGAGAGGGCAATGCACCCAGCAACAGGACGTAATGAACGAAGCAGTGGTAGGCACGACGCAACTAGTCATGCGAGACTAGTTGCGTGTCATCCATTCGTCTCTTCGTGCTTGGGTCTCTCGACACGAGTGGACCGATGCATGGTCATGCCCTGCGGCTTCTTGCGGAGAGCGAGAACATCGACGCCTGGGCGGAAGTGAGTCCCGGTGCCATTTACGGGGTGATCAAACGCCTCGCCGCGGAGGGACTCATCGAGCCGACCCGGCTGGAGCGCGAGGGCAACTATCCCGAGCGTCAGGTGTTTGCGATTACCGACAGCGGGCGAGACGCGCTCGCCGTGATTCGCGGTCGCGCGCTCACCGCGATCGTTCAGCGTCCTGACCCCGTTGATCTGGCCCTGACGCGCCTCGAGCCCGACAGCCTGCACGGACTGCGCGAGATTATCGAAGCCCGTCTTGTCGAGCTCGCCTCTCTCGTTGAGAGCGAGAAGATCCTCGCCGACACCGTTGGTGTTCGACTCAGCCTGCTCAAACAACACGTTATCCGTCACGACCTCCACCGCCTGCGCGGGGAGATCGCCTGGCACGAAGAACTTCTCGGAGCACTGCCCGAGATCATTGCGGACGAACAGTCCAGAAAAGACACGATCAATGACTGACACCAATTCTCGCCCAGCTGGTCCGCACTGGGAACCGCCCGTCACCGCCTCTGGCGCGCCCGTATCAAACCGCCGAGTGTGGGCATCCCTCGCCGTTTTGCTCGTCGGGCTCTTCATGTCGCTGCTCGACACGACGATCGTCAATGTCGCGCTTCCGACGATTCGAGACAGCATCAACGCGAACGAGGCAACTCTCGCGTGGATCATCTCCGGGTACGCCCTCGCCTTTGGTCTCGTTCTCATTCCGGCCGGTCGGGTGGGGGACCGAATCGGTCACAAGTGGGTCTTCTTCGCGGGACTCGCGCTCTTCACCGGGGCGAGCCTCTACGCGGGACTCGCCGATGACTCGACGCACCTGGTCATTGCTCGAGTGCTCCAGGGTCTCGGCGGTGGAATTTTCTTCCCCGCGGTGACGGCATTCATCCAGGTGCTGTTCCCTCCCATGAAGCGCGGCAAGGCGTTCGCGGTTCTCGGGGCGGTGCTTGGTGTGTCTTCGGCGCTCGGTCCGGTCGTGGGTGGGCTGCTCATCGAGGCATTCGGCGAGGAGCACGGATGGCGTTACATCTTCTTCGTGAACCTTCCGATCGGGGTGCTCGGTCTCGTTGCGGCGGCGATCGTGCTCCCGGCGCTCGCGGCAGGCAAGAAGACCTCCGTTGACCTCGTCGGTCTCGTGCTGCTCGCGGGTTCGCTCGTCGCCATCCTCGTTCCTCTCATCCAGGGACAGGACGAGGGATGGCCGGCCTGGACGTTTGTGTCGCTCATCGGCGGCGTGGTTCTTCTCGTGGCGTTCGCGTTCTGGGAGAAGCGCCTCGAGGCTCGCGGTATCTCCCCGCTCGTGCCACCCCACCTGTTCTCGCACGCGGCCTTTACCGGCGGCACGATCCTCGCGCTCGTCTACTTCGCTGCTTTTACGAGCATTTTCTTCACTATCGCGCTGCTCTGGCAGGCTGGCCTCGGGCACACGGCACTCGAGTCGGGGCTCGTGACGATCCCGTTCGCGATCGCCAACATTGTGAGCTCGGCACTCAGCGATCGCATCGCCCAGAAGCTCGGTCGCGGAGTGCTCGTGCTCGGTGCGGCGCTCATGACCACGGGCCTCGCCTCGCTGTGGTTGATCTTCATGAACGTCGATGGCAACGACCTGACCAGTTGGATGCTCCTGCCGTCTCTCGTGATCGCCGGATTCGGAAATGGTTTCTTCATTGCGCCGAACAACCGCTTCATCGTCGCGACCGTGGACGTTTCGGAGGCGGGCGCCGCGAGCGGCGTGATCGGCACGATGCAGCGAATCGGAAGTGCGATCGGTATCGCGGTCGTTTCAAGCGTTCTGTTCGGGATGCTCGCGCAATCCGGTGACTTCGTCTCGGCTGCGACGGTCGCCATGTTCGTGAGCGCGTCCTTCGCCCTCGTCTCGCTGGCCCTGGTCTTCACTCTCCCCAAGCGAGTGAGCCTGCACTAGCCGCTTAACTCGTCGCAACGGCGCGCCGGTTTGTGGTCACCGCGGATGATTAATCCGCAGCGGTGACAACAAACCGGCGCTCTGTCGTGGGGACGAATCCGCTGAGGCTGATCTCAAACTACGTGCGCCGCGAACCCGTCGGGTCTGTACGCGACTGGGCCGGGGGCTTGTCATCAAGCTTCGCGAACAACCACCGCGGCTTCGGCTCGATGATCGGCCTGAAGACCTTCCGCACGAGAGGGCTCGCGAGCGCAATCGAGATGGCGATACACGCGAGCACCATACTCACGAGCCAGATCGCGGACGAGTGCTCGTTGGCCAGAACGCCCGTCTCGCGGATCGGATACAGCACGAAACTGTGGAGCAAGTAGATGTACATGGTCGCCTGACCGAAGGTCGTCATCCATGTGTTGCGTCGCGGAATCAACGCGAAGAATGCCGCGCTCAGCACTACCGCGAGCACGATGAGCCCGAGCCGCACTAGGCCTGCCCACCACTGATCCTCACCGAGTCCGCGATACGAGTCGTCGTAGAAGAACCAGAACCTCAGGTCGATAGCGCGCCACGTCTCGATGCCGATGATCGCCACCGCGAGCCACACCGCCAGGATCGCAATTGACGCACCGCGCACCCACCAGGTGACCCGCTCCGCCGCTCGCCACCGATCGATGATCCCCGATTCATGCAGTTTCCAGCCCAGCACGAAGAACGGAAGGATGCCGATCGCGCGCGAGAGCGAAAACGTGCTGTCGATGTTGTCGAAGTAGCCGACACCCACCGATGCCGCGATCGCCAACAACAGCGGCCAGCGCAGCAGAGCGAGGTAGGGCAGAACGAGGCGGAAGATCCCCAGCGCGAGAAGAAACCACAGCGTCCAACTCGGCCGCGTGGGGTTGAACTCCTGCTTGCCCTCGACGAGGAACTGCACGAACGTCCAGATCGTCTCCATGATGAAGTACGGCAGCAGGATGTCGGTGAGCACCTTCTTCATCTGCCGCGAGCCGGGAGGGCTGGCCTTGGAGAAGTAGCCGCTGATCATCGCGAAGGCGGGCATGTGGAACGCGTAGATGAACAGGTAGACGATGAGTGCGTTGTCGGAGTCTGCCGTGAGCCTCTGGATGCCGTGTCCAATGACGACGAGCGTGACGGCAATGAAGCGAGCGTTGTCCCAGAATGGAACTCGCTTCGTCTTGGTCGCTGCTGGCCCAGTGGCGGCGAGCTGGGGGCTTGTCATTGCACCCACCCTACCGAGGCTAGTTTTGTTCCTATGAGTCTGGAATCAGGGGTTGATTTTCGTCGGGTAGTTGTCACGGGCGCGAGCTCGGGAATCGGGGCCGCCACGGTCCGACTGTTCAGGGAGCACGGCTGGAAGGTCGTGGGCGTCGCCCGTCGTGCCGACCGCCTCGAGGAGCTCGCCGCCGAGACAGGTGCCGAGACGTTCGTCGCGGATGTGACGAAGCAGTCCGACGTCGACGGCCTTCGGGACTATCTCGCGGCGACCGGCCCCATCCACGCGCTCGTCAACAATGCGGGCGGAGCGTTCGGAATGGCGAGCGTCGAGTCGAGCGACCCTGACGACTGGACGCGCATGTTCGACGTCAACGTGGTGGGAACGAAACGCGTCACGAGCGCACTACTTCCGCTGTTGCGTGCAGGGATCACGCCGGGCGAGACCGCGGGAATCGTAACCATCACCTCGATTGCGGGTCACGTCGCCTACGAGGGCGGTGGCGGATACAACGCCTCAAAGTTCGCCGCTCACGCCCTCATGGCCGTGCTGCGTCTGGAGCTTGCTGGCGAGCCCATCCGTGTCATCGAGGTCGCACCAGGAATGGTCAAGACCGAGGAGTTCTCCCTCGTGCGTTTCGATGGCGACGCCGACAAAGCAGCAGCGGTCTACGACAACGTGCCCGACCCGCTCTACGCGGAGGACATCGCCGAGGCGATCGTGCACGCGCTTGAGTTGCCTCCGTTTGTGAACATCGATCTCGTGACGATCAAGCCCGTAGCTCAGGCCGCTCCGCACAAGGTGATGCGCGGAGAACTCTTGCCTCGCTAGGCCTCGGCGGCTGCAGCAGATTCCTCGAGCAACTTCTCGTCGACGTCCGCAAACGCGAGTTTCGGTACGAGGAACAGAAGCACTGCGGCGACGAGTGCGGTGACGCCACAGATCGCGAACACCGTCATGTAGCCGAGAAGGCTGGATGCTGTTTCGGTGACCGCACCGGCAACCCCTGCCGTCAGTACGATCGCGAAGATTGCCGAGGCGAACGATCCGCCGATCGTCTTGGTGGTGTTCGTCAGACCAGTGGCGATTCCCGTTTGGCCTCGGGGTGCCGCCGCTGCTGCGGCCGCCGGCAGGGCCCCGACGAGCGCGCCCGAGCCGATTCCCGCAATTGCCATGTTCACGAAGACACCGACGACCGCGGTGTGGTTGACGAGGAAGAGCAGGTATCCGGCCGCCACGAAGAACGTCGCGATGATGAGTGCCTTGCGGGGGCTCAGTCGTTTCGAGATCACGGGGAACAGCAGTGCGCCGATGATCATAGATACCAGGTAAGCCCCGATCAGGTACGAGATGGATGACGCATCCAGACCCAGTCCGTAGCCGTTGGCCGGATCGGTTCCCGCGAAGGTCGAGAGCGGGGCCTGGGCACCGAGCAGACTTACTCCGACGAGCCCAGCAGTGAGCTGAACGGGCCACATTGTCGACTGTCCGAGCACACGCAGATCGACTGCCGGGTCCTTCTGCTTCAGCTCGTACTTTCCCCACGGAACAAAAACGAGCACGCCCGCCACCATGAGCACGTAGACCCACCACGTGCCGGGACCGTTGATGCGCAGGAACGTGAGTCCAGAGGTGATGAGTAGGAGCCCGAGCGTCAGAACGACAAAGCCCCACATGTCGAGAGTGCGGCCGGGCAGTGGCTTCGATTCGGGCACACCGAAGAGGATTGCGAAAAACACGAGAGTGACGGCGATCGCCGGCAGCATGAGCGTCGTTTGCACATCCCCGCCCAGGGCGGCGAATAGGCGCCCACCGCTGAGCGCGCCGATGATTGCCCCCGCTTCGAGGGCAACGATGAGGAACCCCGCTGCCTTGCGGGTTTCGCTCGCGCCGCGCCCCGTGGTGCGACCACGGTCGAAGATCAGCGCGACCTCGAGCGGGAGCCACACGACATAGAAGCCTTGCAGCGCCCAAGCGATGAGGAAGCTCGTGAAGTCGCCCGTGAACGCGAGCCACCAGGTCGCGCCCGCGGTCAATACGGTCGAGATGAGCAGGATGCGCTTGTGCCCGTACATGTCGCCGAGTTTGGCGAGAAGCGGCACGACGATAGCGCTCAGGAGCAGTTGCGCGGCTTCGAACCAGTTGAAGTCGGCATCTCGGATGCCTAGATGCTCGACGATGTCGGGGATGAGCGGAACGTAGAACCCTTGCAGGATTCCACTGACCATCTCGACGAGAAAGAGCCATCCGATGAGGCCGAGCGTGATCGCCCCGGACTTTCCGCGCAACAGTGACATGAACGGATGCTACAACCCACACGGCCCCAGAGCTCGTCGAAGGGTGGATCGAGCCACCTTCCGAATGCCATTACCGTAAACGTATGACTGATGAACGCGAAGTGCTCGGCTGGGACGAGTTTGGCCAGGCGAGCAGAGATCTCGCGCAGACGATTGTCGATGACGGTTTCCAGGTGGATGTCGTCGTTGCCATCGCTCGAGGCGGCCTTCTTCTCGCGGGGAGCATCGCGTACGCGCTTGGCGCTAAGTCGTGCGGTGCTCTCAATGTCGAGTTCTACACGGGCGTCGGCGAGCGGCTGCCTGACCCGATCGTGCTTCCCCCGATGCTGGACGAGGCGTCGCTCGCGGGCAAGCGCGTGCTTCTCGTCGACGACGTCTCCGACTCGGGCCGCACCCTCGCGATGGCGGTCACAATGCTCGAGGCAACAGGAGCCGATGTGCGCTCGGTCGTTCTCTACACGAAGCCCGGAACCGTGCACGAGCCCGCATACACCTGGCGGCGCACGCCGCTCTGGATCACGTTCCCGTGGTCTGCTCTCGACCCGGTGAGCCCCAGCGCGGTCTAGATTCGATAGCTATGAGCATCCATTTGGTGGGCGGTGGTCGCGCCGATGACTACGCCGGTGACGTGTACGAAGCTTTCATCGCCGAGGCGACGGTGCGGGCTGCCGCCGTGGGGCGCGAGGTGCCCAGGATTGGTGTGGTCATCGTCGGCGACGACGAGAGTCCCGGCCAGTTCTGGACCGACCAGCTTGCGCGCGCAGCCGTCTGCGAGCCGATCATCAGCTCGCTTGCGGAAGGTGAGACTCTTCCTCCCGCAGCGCTGACGGATATCGACGCCCTTCTCATCGGTGGCGGCCACACGCCCTCGTATCTCGAGGCCGTCGCGGCGGTGACAGGAGAGATTCGGCTGCTGGTCGCGGACGGTCTGCCGTACCTCGGGTACTCGGCCGGCGCGATGATCGCTGCCGATCGGGCGATCATCGGCGGGTACCAAATCGGCGGTGTGGATGTCTGCCCAGAGGAGACCGGTGAAGATCTCGACGAGGTCACCATTATCGAGGGCCTCGGACTGGTTGACCTCGCGATCGACGTGCATACCGCCCAGTGGGGCACGCTGTCCCGCCTTGTCGCGGCGACCGAAGCGGGCCTCGTCGACGGGGGAGTCGCCATCGACGAGTTCACCGTTCTCATCGTTGGCGATGGCGAGCTCCGGGTCGAGGGATCCGGCAGCGTGTGGAAAGTGACCCCAGACGACAACGGCGTTCTCGTCGGTACCCTCGGCGCGTGACCGCCCGCCCGCTCTCCGAACTCGTCGCCCCGGACTGGGCTGACGCTCTGAGCCCCGTTGCGGATAATGTCGCGGCGATGGGCGATTTTCTTCGCGCGGAGACGGCTGCGGGCCATGGCTACCTGCCCGAGGGATCCCGCGTCTTGAGGGCCTTCACGCAGCCCCTCGCCGACGTGCGAGTGCTTATCGTGGGGCAGGATCCGTATCCGACCCCCGGGCACGCGGTCGGCCTGTCGTTCTCGGTCGAACGAGACGTGCGCCCCATCCCGCGCAGCCTGCAAAACATCTACCGCGAGCTCAACGATGATCTCGGCATCCCTCCAGCGCAGCATGGCGACCTCACCTCCTGGTCCGAGAACGGCGTCATGTTGCTCAACCGTGTGCTGACCGTTCGACCGGGAGCCGCGGGTTCGCACCGCGGCAAGGGTTGGGAGGCCGTGACCCAACAAGCGATCCGTGCTCTTGTCGCGCGCGGTGGCCCGCTCGTGGCCATCCTGTGGGGGAGGGACGCGCAAGGACTGTCGACGATGCTCGGCGACACCGCGATGATCATGAGCGCGCACCCCAGCCCGTTATCTGCCCGAAACGGATTCTTCGGGTCCAAGCCCTTTAGTCGCGCCAACGAGTTGCTCGCAGCGCAGGGCGCAGCGCCAGTGAACTGGGCAGTGGATGCTTAGACTTGATTCCATGACTGCGGTGACCGACTGATGCTCGAGGAGGAATACCAGCAGCGTCGAACGCTTCCGCCACATCTTGCGCCTGCGCCGACCCCCGAGACACCCTTCGAGTACACGATTCGACCGGCCGTGGCGACGGATCTTCCGCACGTTCGCGAGATCTACAACCACTACGTCATGAACTCGACCGTCACGTTCGACGAAGCGCCCATGACCCTGGCCGAGCTTCGCAAGAAGTTCGCAAAGATCACCGAGAAGCGCATGCCATTTATCGTCGCGGAGAACCCGAGCGGTCAACTATTGGGTTACGCCTACGTGTACCCGTGGAAGGAAAAGGCGGCCTACCGCTTCACGGTCGAGAACTCGATCTATCTGGGCCCCGCTGCCACGGGCAAGGGCCTCGGACGAGTACTGCTGAGCGAGCTCATCGACCGTTCCAAGGATGCCGGCATCAAGGAGATCATCGCGGTGATCGCCGACAAGGGCGCGGATGCGTCGATAGCGATGCACAAGAAGTTCGGCTTCAAGGAGATCGGTCACATGGGCCGTGTCGGTTTCAAGTTCGACCGCTGGCTCGGCACCGTTCTGATGCAGAAGTCGCTGAAGTAGCGCTAACTCGCCGGGTCGTACATGAACTCGCGGAGTTCCTGGGAGCACCGGCAGCTAACGGCGATCTTTCTCGCCCACTCGATCGCTTCATCGCGGGTGGGAACTTCGAGAACGGTAAAGCCGCCCGTGAGGTGCGAGCCGGGATAGGTTTCGGTACTAACGGATCCGCTCGGGGAGACGAGCACAGGGTCAACCTGCTCGTTGATTCCGCCACCGAAGACATAGACACCTGCGGCTTTGGCTTCTTCGATCACGGCTCGCGAGTCGATTCCGGCTTGGACGAAATCGTCCTCCGAGAGAACCATTGCCTCGCTCGGAAACGAGATGAGATATTTGGTCATCTCCCGATAGTGCTCCCCGAGCAGGGCCTTCGGCAAGCATCCGGTTAGTGCTTGCCGCCCACCTCGAGCAGCACAACTCCGGCACCGACGAGTGCCATACCGATGATCTGTGTGAGGGTGAGCGTCTCTTTGAACGCGAGCCAGCTGATGATCGCCACGGCCACGACGCCAATGCCGGCCCAAATCGCGTAGGCAATGCCGAGCGGAACCCCTCGACCGAGCGACTGGGCGAGCATAGCGAAGGCGAAAATGTAGCCAGCGCCCACGATCGGATACGCCCACCACATCGCCTTCTCGCCCGTGGTCAGCTTGAGAAAGCTCGTTGCGATCACTTCGCCGATGATGGCGAGCGCGAGAAACACATAGCCCATGAGTGCTCCAGTTCTGTGAGCTCTCACGGTACCGAAAAGCTCGACCCGCGTTTCCGCGGATCGAGCTTCTCGATTGATGAGCGAGCCGTGCCTAGCTCTTCGGAGTCGCGCGGCGCAGGATGAAGAATCCCGCGAGCCCCGCCAGTACCGTGAGTACGAGACTCCAGGCGTACGACCCCACAAAGCCGAAGTGCACGAAGAATCCACCGAAGGCCGGCCAGTTCTCGGTCAGGGTGAGGATGGCACCAACCCCCAGAAGCAGGAGACCGAGTGCCAGTATGGCGGCGGTGACTCCCGTCGCCTTCCAGCGCACCCAGATCGAGGCGAACACCGACCCCACGAAGAAGAAGAACAGGTGGGTGACGAAGAAAATAAACAGGCGCTGGAAGAAGCCTTCGCCGAAGTAGATCGGTGCGAACATCGTGCCGCCGAGACCCCATCCGTTTGTCGCTACCTCAATCTCGGCGAGAATAGCGAGCCCGAGCGAGTACATGGCTGAGAGTCCAACGAAAGTGACCGCACTACCGAGGTAGAAGTCGCGCCGCGTGACGCCATACCCCAAGGCGAAAGGGAAAGTGATGGAGATCGCCTGGACAGCGACGACCATCATGTACACGAAGATGTAGTTGAGGCCGCCGCTCCACTGAGTCCCTTCGAGCGTTTCGCCAAAGCTCTGCGGTCCCGCGGCGGCGTGGATGAGGAGCCAGACCACGACACTCGCGGCAAAGATGATGCCGAGAATCATCCACGGCAAGGTAATGATTGTCCACGGGTTCGCAAGGTGCAGCTTGGTGACGGCCAGGATGCGGCTGGTCGGAGTGGATGGGCGGCTCACGATGGTGTCGGTGGTAGTCATGCGCTCTGCTCGAATTCCTTCTCGGAGGTGTTTGTCCTTCTGACGATGAGTTGCTGAAGCGACACGGCGCTCAGCTCGAGGCCGGCCGCGGTCGCCTGCTGCTTCTCTTGGGGAGAGAGCCCCGCGACGGTGACGGAGGCGAGGCCGCCGATGCCATCCCGGTGCATGATCTCTCGACCAGCGACGAAGGACTCAACAGCTTTCGTCGTACCGACGAGGTTCGTGGCCGTGCTGCGCAGGCTGTCGGCATCCTGATCGATGATGATGCGCCCCTCGTCGATCACGATGACGTGTTCGAGCAGATTGGCGACTTCGTCGATGAGGTGGGTTGAGAGGATGACCGTGCGTGGATGCTCCGCGTAGTCAGCGAGCAGCGTGTCGTAGAACAGCTGGCGTGCGACGGCGTCGAGTCCCAGATAAGGCTCGTCGAAGAAGGTGAGGGGTGCGCGGGAGGCGAGTCCGACGATCACGCCGATCGACGAGAGCTGACCGCGCGAGAGCTTCTTGATCTTGCGATCGAGAGGCAACCGGAACTGCTCGATGAGGCGGTCGGCGAATTCCGCATCCCAGTTCGCGAAGAACCACGGGGCGCTGCGAAACACGTGCTTGGGCTTGAAGTCTTCTGGGTAACGCTGGCTCTCCTTGATGAAGGAGATGTTTTGCAGTACCGAGGCGTTCTCCACGGGCGACTCCCCGAAGACCTTGATGGATCCCGAGGTCGCGAAGTCCTGGCCCGTCAGCAGCTGCATAATCGTGGTCTTGCCTGCGCCGTTGCGGCCCAGGAGTCCGTAGATCTTGTTCTCGCCTACGGAGAAGGTCACGTCCTTGACGGCTTCGAGCGAGGCGAAGCGCTTGGTCAGGCCGGTGACCTGGATGACGTCAGTCATGACGTTGCTTCCTTTCGAATCATGTCGGCGAGCGAGTCGGGCGTGATCCCGAGCTTCGCCGCCTCGGTGAGGAGCGGACGAACGTATTCGTCCGCGAACTGCTCGCGTCGTTTGGTCACGAGCGTGTCTTGCGCGCCCGGGGAGACAAACATCCCGATGCCGCGCTTTTTGTAGAGGATGCCCTCGTCAACGAGGAGGTTCACGCCCTTGAGGGCCGTGGCCGGATTGATCCGGTAGAAGGCGGCAAATTCAGTGGTCGAAGGCACTTGACCCTCCTCGCTCATGACGCCGGCGATGATGTCGTTCTCGATCTGCTCTGCGATCTGAACGAAGATTGGTCGGGAGTCGTCCACCCGATCCTCCTGTCGCTGGTTAGTCGGTTAGTTGGTTGTGTAACTAACCAATCAGGTATTGCCTAATCTGTCAACCTCGGATTCCGAGAACGACGGCAATAGGCTCGGAAGATGTCTGAACTCCACGACCTCAGTGCCGTCGAACAGCTCCGGCGGCTACGCGCGGACGAGCTGAGTCCCACGGAACTTGCGACGCACTACCTCGATCGAATCGACCGCCTGGACGGCGCCTTCGGCGCGTTCACGACGGTCGATCGCGAGGGCGCTCTCGCCCGAACCGCTCAGCTCGAGCGAGCGGGGGAGAAGGCCAATTCGTTGTGGGGGCTCCCCTCGGGTGACAAGGATCTCTGGGCGCGTGCTGGCGTCGCCACGGGCTACGGCTCTCGGCTCTTCGAGGGCGTGGTGCCGACCGCTTCTGACGCGATTGTGAAGGCACTGGATGCGGCCGGCACGGTGAGTCTGGGAAAGACCAGCACCCCGGAGTTCGGGTTGTCGTCATACACCGAGTCGCTCGTCGCCCCACCCACGCGAACGCCGTGGAACACCGACCTGGGCGCGGGAGGCTCAAGCGGAGGAGCGGCGGTCGCGGTCGCGGCGGGACTGCTGCCACTCGCTCCCGGTTCTGACGGCGGAGGCTCCGTGCGCATCCCGGCAGCAGCCACGGGCCTGGTGGGTCTCAAGCCGTCGCGTGGACGCATCCCGAGCCTGTCGGGTTTCGCAAGTCCGGGAGGTCTTGTTGTCGCGGGGCCTTTGGCCAGGTCGGTTGCAGACGCCGCGCTTTTCCTTGACGCGCTCGCCGGGCCTTCCGAGTGGTCGGTGGGGCCGACAAGCTGGGATGAGGGGCCCTACCTCGGCGCAGCCGTGCGAGGGGAGGGACGCTATCAAATCGGCGTCATGACGACCTCGCCCTGGGACAACTTCTGCGAGATCACGGTCTCCGGGGAGGCGACAGATGCGCTCGCGCTCGCGGTTCGGGAGCTCGACGCGATCGGGCACGGGATCGAGGACTACGCGCTCCAGTCGCACGATGGATACCCCGCCGCCTTCCGCACGCTGTGGCAAGCGGGCGCAGCGGGCATCGCCGCCGACGGCGAACAACTTGAGCTGCTGCAGCCGCTCACCCGATGGCTCGTCGAGAGTGGCAGGGCGATAGGAGCACGAGAGTTCGGTGCCGCGCTGCAGTGGTTGTCCGCGTTCGAGCGTGACGTCATCCGTCAGTTCTCGGTGTTCGATGTGGTGCTTACCCCCGCTCTCGCACTCACGCCACGGCCCTTGGGTTGGTACGACGCCGAGGACGGTGAACGCAACTTCCAACAACAGGCTCAATACACGCCCTGGACAAGTTTCGTGAACGTCGCGGGTCTCCCGGCAATTACACTTCCCGTCGCTCAGACCGAAGATGGGCTTCCCATGGGAGTCCAACTCATCGGTCGCCCCGGACGGGAAGATGTGCTCCTCTCCATCGGGGCGCAACTCGAGCGACGCTTGAGGTGGCAGCACCGCCATCCGCCTATGTGGTGATGTATTTCTGAGGACTTGGCGGGAACCCCTGGCAGGTGAGGTTAGGCATGCCTATACTAAGAAGGACATGAACCCCGAGACCCACTCCCTCAGCATCGCCTGGGACCCCAAAGCTGCCGACCGCCTGTTGCTGGCCGGGGGCGTCGAAGATATCGAGACGATCAGAATGATCCTCGCGACACTTCCAGCGAACGCTCGGGGTCAGGTTTTTGTTGAGGTTCAGGATGAGTCCGAGGTAGGCACGCTCACCGCACCGGGTCGTTTCGCAATCTGCTGGCTCGTGCGTGATCGCGGGCAGTCGCTGTCCCGGTCGCTCGACGCGTGGCTGGCAGAGATGCTGCCCGTCAGCGCGTTCGGCGAGTCGACGGTCTACGCGTGGATCGCCTCCGAGGGCCGCGCGCGGCTCCTCACATCCAACTAGTTCACAAGAACCTAGCTCACGAGCTTTTCCGTCGCCTCCCACAGGGCTTCCGCGATGCCGGGGCGTGACACGATCGAGTTGACCGCTCCATTGGGCTTGAGTCGGTCAAAGTAGGTGCCGTTTGGTGCACCCACCGGGTTAGCCGTGACGAGGTGAACCAGCGGTGTGGCGCCCTCATGGGGCGTGACCGCCAAGCGCCCGCCCGTCAGCGCGTTGCCGATCTTCACGAGCGGAGACTCCGCGCCGAAGCTCGTCGCGACATAGCCGGGATGGAACGAGTACGCCTCGAGTGAGGTTCTGCGCGCGAGCTCCTGAGTGAACAGGATTGTCGCGATCTTGCTCGTGCCGTACGCGCGCCATCCGCCCAACCAGGGGCGCTTCTGCCACTCAAGATCATCGAGTCGAAGCGAACCCGCGCGATTAGCGAGGCTCGCGGTGCCGATCACCCGCGCGCCCGAAGCGGTCAACACGGGCAGCAGGAGCGAGGTCAGCAAGAACGGCGCGAGATGGTTGTGCTGGAGCGTGCGCTCGTGGCCATCGTGCGAGAGACCCTTCGTGTGGATGAGGCCTCCCGCATTGTTAGCGAGCACGTCGATCGAGTTGTAGCGCTTGCTGAGGGCCTCGGCGAGCGCCCGCACATCGTCGAGTCGGTCGTAGTCGGCGAGAAACGCGGTTCCCCCCACCTTTTCAGCGACGGCCTTCGTGCGCTCGGGATTGCGTCCCACTATCGCCAGATCCCAACCCGCGGCCGCGAGCCTCCCGGCCGCGTTGGCGCCGATACCCGAACTTGCTCCGGTGATTACTGCTGTGCGGGTCACAGGTAGCCGCCCTTTCTTAGTCCTGCTTCAATCTCGAAACGATTAGTTCGAGCGTTCTGCCCCGCGGCGATGTAGAGCGGGATCATCGCGAGACCATACTTTTTCCATTGCGTTCGGTGTACGGCCTCATGCTCAAGGATGCTCGGCGAGACGTTTCCCCGGGTGAGGTAGACGGCTCCCACGGTTGTTCCTCCGCGGCCAAACGCCCATTGTGGCATGTTGTCCGCGACGATAACGCCACCCTCGCTGCGCACGTGACCTCGCCCGAGGATCGCTCCCCACACGAGAGCGGATGCCGTGGCGAACCAGTAACCGGGACGGGCGACGACGGGACTCAGGCCGACGGTTCTCAGCCAGCGCCACGACCGTGCGCGATTGACTGCGCTCGCGAAACGGCCGGTCTTCGGTGTTGCCCCCGCGTCATCAGCCCGCACCATACCTCGCACAATACAGTGGCACCATGACAGGTGCGGTCGACCGGGTGGCAATGGTCGCCATGCACACCTCTCCTGCGGAGCAAGCAGGCACGGCGGATGCCGGCGGCATGAACGTCGCGATGCTCGCGACGGCGGCCGAGCTGTCAATTCGGGGCGTCCAGGTTGATCTCGTAACCCGAGCGCTCGGCGAACCGAGCGTGCGGGAACTGCTTCCCGGCGTGCGATTGATCAGTCTTGCGGCTGGTGGCCCTGGACCCCTGCCGCGGGCAGATCTCCCCAAGCACAGCGACGAGTTTGGCGAAGCCCTCGCGACTCTCGCTCGAGGGATCGACGGCGGCTACAACCTCATTCATGCTCACTACTGGCTGAGCGGTATTGCGGCCCTACCCGTGTGTCTCGAACTGGGGATTCCTCTTGTGCAGAGCTTCCACACCCTCGCCGCGATGAAGGATGCCGCGCACGTGCCCGGAGCCGAACCCGAGCCGATCGTTCGCTCGCGCAGCGAGACATTTCTTGCGAACCAGGCGGATGCGATCGTCGCGGCATCCTCGGCGGAGGCGACCGCAATCATCGACGACGTCAATGGTCAGGCCGATCGCACCTGGATCGTGCCTCCCGGGGTAGACCTGGGGCTGTTCTCGCCGAGAGACGCCGCAGCATCCACGCGCATCAGGGCTGCACTCGGTCTCGAGCCCACCCGTCCACTCGTTGTGCTTGCTGGGCGAGTACAACCGCTCAAAGGCCACGAGTTGGCAATCCGAAGCATCGCCGAACTCCGTGCGATGCGCGGCTGGGCGCCTCTGCTCGTGATTGCGGGGGAGACCACTCCCGGTGACGAAGCGTTCGAAGCCGAGCTTCACGAGCTTGCCGCCGCGCTGGGTGTCGCGGGAGACATCCACTTCGTTGGTGCCGTCTATCACGATCGTCTCGCGGAACTGCTGTCGGCCGCCCACCTCACGATCATGCCGTCGTTCACCGAGACCTTCGGTCTTGTCGCCATCGAATCTGCTGCGTGCGGAACTCCCGTGATCGGCTACCGGACCGGTGGGCTGTCCGAGTCAATAGGGGAGGGGGTTTCCGGACTCGTGCTTAGCCGCCGCGAACCGCGCTACTGGGCCACCGAGATCGGCAACCTCATCGAGAACGACGAACGCCGCGAGGCGCTCGGCGTCTCCGCGAGAACCTTCGCTGAACGATTCAGCTGGGGAGCCGCGGCGACGAGCCTGCTCGGAATCTACGCGAGCGTCGGGCGACCGTAGGTCTCGAGTAGCCTCAACCAAATCTCGTTCATGGTCGGGTAGGCGGGAACCGCGTGCCAGAGCCTCGTGAGAGGAACCTCGCCGACGATAGCGATCGTTGCCGCCTGGATGAGTTCGCTCACGTCTTGCCCGACAAATGTCACGCCCACGATCACGCCGCGATCCTCGTCAACGATCATTCGAGCCGCGCCCGAGTATCCGTCGGCCTGCAGGCTCGCTCCGGCCACCGCTCCGAGGTCGTAGTCGATGACACGGATGGTGAGTCCTGCCTCTTCGGCAGCGTGCGCCGTGAGTCCCACCGAGGCGACCTCGGGATCGCTAAACGTCACCTGGGGCACCGCGCGATGATCCGCGGTGGCGGCGTGGATTCCCCACTCGCCCGAGTCGACATCCTTACCCGTTGCCCGAGCAACGATGACATCACCGGCGGCCCGCGCCTGGTACTTGCCCTGGTGGGTGAGTAGGGCGCGGTGGTTGACGTCGCCCGCGGCGTAGAGCCAGTCGCTCCCCGGCACTCGCAGCGTCTCGTCGACCGTGATCCACTCGCCGACCGGCAGGTCAACGGTGTCGAGGCCAATATCCGTAGTGCGCGGGGAGCGCCCCGTCGCCACGAGCACTTTCTCGGCAGACACGATCTCGTTTTCCAGGTGGATGTCGACGCCACTGTCCGTGGTCTCGACGCGCGTCGGCTCTACTCCGGTCTTGATCACAACGCCCGCCTCGCGAAGAGCAGCCGACACCCGCTCGCCCGCGAACGGCTCCTGCCCGCGCAGAATCTCGCTCCGTGCGAGGATCGTGACCTTGGTGCCAAAGCTCGCGTACGCCGTCGCGAGTTCGACGGCGACGACGCCACCGCCGATGATCGCGAGGCTTGTGGGTGCTTCCTGGGCGCTCGTGGCATCGCGCGGAGTCCACGGCGAAGCTTCGAGAAGGCCGGGGATGTCAGGCAGCAGGGGATCGGATCCCGTGCACACCACCACGGCGTATTCCGCGGTGAGCGTCGTTTCGGCACCCGCCTTATCCGTTACGACGACCCGCTTGACGCCATCCAGCCGTCCGTGCCCGCGCACGAGGTCGATGCCCGCGCCGGATACCCAGTCGACCTGGCTTGAGTCATTCCAGTCGTGCGTGAAGGAATTGCGTCTCGCGAACACCGCCGCGACATCCAGTTCTCCCGTCACCGCCTGCGAGGTGCCCTGCAGACGCTTCGCCGCGTTGAGGGCGAGTCCGCTGCGGATGAGAGCCTTCGAGGGCATACACGCCCAATAAGAGCACTCGCCGCCGACGAGTTCGCTCTCCACGAGCACCGCGGTGAGTCCGCCCTGAACCACGCGATCCGCGACGTTCTCGGCAACTGCGCCCGCTCCAATGATGATGACGTCATAGCTGGTCTTCATGGGATCAGCCTAGACACCACCCGCCGAGTTGTCTCAGGGGCAGAGGACTACCGGCCCACCCCAGCCGTCGTAAACGCCGTTATGGCGTTCGACCAGTGCATAAAACTTCTCGACGAACGAGTCGACGGTGTGCTGGTCGACCTGCGACAGCATGTGTGCCTCGACCGCGAGAGTTCCGAAACCTCGCCGTGTGATCGTGACGCGATAACCCGCCTCGCGAAGCTCCTCGGCCGCTGCAGCCGCGTCGGTGCGCGAACGGAAGTAGGCAACCTGGTCGACATCCCGAGGCGTCTCGATGCTGTCGCCCATCTTGATGCGCTGACAAACCTGTTCGGTGTCCATCGCCCGGTGGTACTCGAGGCTGTGCTTGACGGCTTTCATGGTTCTCCTGCTATCGGCCCACGAACGTGGCCGGCCTTCTGGAGGCGAAGGCTTCCATCCCGATTCTTGCATCTTCACTTGCCGCGAGGCGAACCAGCTCGGGCTGCAACCGTGCCTCGGCTGCAGCATCGCCTTCGCGCACGGCGAGGCGAGCATTCGCGAGTGCCGCCTGCACGGCGAGCGGAGCCTGCGCCGCGATGCGGTCGGCAAGAGCGCGAGCGCGAGTGAGGTGCTCGCCGTCGGGCACGACCTCCTGCACGAGGCCTATGCGGTGTGCTTCCGCCGCGTCGAACTCGTCGCCCGTGAGAATCCACCGCATGGCATTGCCCCAGCCCACGGCGCGGGGGAACCGAATAGTCGCTCCGCCGAACGGCAGGATTGCACGCGCGACCTCGATCTGACCGAACCGCGTCGACTCGGCCGCGACCACAATGTCGCTTGCGAGCATGAGTTCGATTCCGAGGGTGAGACACGTGCCTTGCACCGCCATGACAACGGGCTTCGAGAGCGATTCGCCCTGGATCTGCCAGGGGTTGATGCCGCCATCCGGAACAATCTCGAGTCCATCCGCTCCGATTCGAGGAGCCACATCGGCGAGGTCCAGTCCCGCAGTGAAGTGGTCACCGTGCGCGAATACGAGGCCGACCCGCAGTTCGGGATCGCGTTCGAGCTCTCCGTACGCGAGAGACAACTCCTGGAGCAACCGGAGGTCTGCGGCGTTTCGCTTGGACGGGCGGTTGAACCCGATCAGGAGAACACCGCCATCCTTCTCGACGGTGATCCGGGGGTCGTCGTTGACGTCAGACATACCGACAGACTACGACTCGTGAACTGGTATAGCCCTCCACTGGTGTGGTGTCGCTCAGTTCGAGCTGGTCAGCGGTGACGCGTTTAGCGCCCAGCTGCCTGAGCGAGAACGCCGATGATCCTCAGGATCGTCGGCAGGTCTTCCACGGCCGCAGCGGGGCTCGTCGGGGCAAACGACGTGATGGATGCGCCCGCGAGCGTGAAGCGTTCGAGCACCGTTCTGAGCGCCGCGATGAGCACTGTGGCCGGAACTCCGAACGGCTCGACGTTGAGGAGACCCTCGATCTCGCCCTGGTCGAGAACATCCAGATCGATGTGGACGTAGACCGAGCTCGCTCCCGTCGCCTCGATTGCCGCCACGAGCGCATCTGCGCTGAACTGCGCGGCGTTCACGGTCGAGATACGAGTAGTCGCCAGGTAGTCGTCCTCCCCGGGATCAAACGAGCGAACGCCAGCGAGCACAACCCTGTCTGGTGACAGCGGAGTCGGCGGCACGAGGGCGCTCGGACCGTCGCCGAGCAACGTGCGGAGAACCATGCCCGAGAACGCCCCGGACGGGCTGGACTCGTCCGTATTGAGGTCGGGCTGCGCATCCAGCCACACCACGGCGACGTCGTCTCGCCCGAGGCCCCCGATGGTGCCGAGCGAGATTCCGCAGTCGCCACCGATCGCGATCACGGGGTCGACGGCAGCCCGAAGTTCTTCCGTCACACGGTCACGCACGAGAGCGATGGAACTCAGACGGTGCACGCCCGTGTCCTGAGAATCGCCCGCTTCGAGAGGCACCTCGATGAAGGTTGTCGAGGCGCTGGGGAGGTCACCGGCAATGGCTTGCGCGCCATCGACGAGGCGCATCGCGCGGGTCGAATTGGATCCCTGCCACTGGGGTACTACGAGAAATCGAGCGGGCATGCGATAACCATAACGCGCGCCGGTTGCGCAAACAGAAGGGGCGGCCGACCGAAGTCGACCGCCCCTTCTAGGGTGTGAAGCGTTACTCGCCCGAGGTCACGGCCTTGGCCGAGCCGCCGGACTTGAGTGCGGCGAGGCGAGCCTCAACCTCAAGCTGCTCGTCGAGGTCTTCCAGACCCTCGAACTGAGCGTCGAGGCTCGATGCGGCAAGCTCCTGCGCTCCGAGGACCTTGGCCTCTTCGCGACGGATCTTGTCTTCGAAGCGGCTGATCTCGCTTGTCGGGTCGAGAAGGTCGATCGACTTGACGGCCTCCTGAACCTGGCGCTGGGCATCCGCCGTCTTCGAACGCGCGACGAGCTCGTCGCGCTTCGATACGAGCTCCGAGAGCTTCGAGCGCATGCCCTCGAGACCCTTCTTGAGCTGCTCGACGACCGTGGTCTGCGACGCGATCGTGGGCTCGACGGCCTTCGCCTCGTTCTCGGACGAGACCTGCTTGCCGATAGCGATCTTGGCGAGGCTGTCGAAGCGGTCGGCGTCGGCGGTGTTGCCCGCAGAGCGCAGCTCGTCTGCCTTGGCGCTCGCGGCGAGTGCCTTGCGACCCCAGTCGGAGGCGGCCGCGATGTCTTCGGCGTGATCCTGCTCCATCAGACGCAGGTTGCCGATGGTCTGTGCGACGGCACTCTCGGCCTCGGCGATCGAGTTCGTGTAGTCGCGCACGAGCTGGTCGAGCAGCAGCTGGGGGTCTTCTGCCTGGTCGATCAGAGAGTTGATGTTTGCCTTCAGCAGCTGGGAGATGCGACCGAGAATTGACTGCTTAGCCATGCTTTGAGCCTTTCGTTGGGGTTTCGTTATGCGAAGCCTGTATTAGAACCTACCGCCGCGACTGCGGCTGCGACCACTGCTGCGCGAGGAGCTTCGTGATGAGCTGCGGGAGGAACTTCGTGACGAGCTGCGAGACGAGCTCCTGGAGCTACCGCCGTACGACCCCGACCTCGAACTGCGTGAGCTGCCGCCCCACGAACTGCCACCGCTCGAGCCGCCCCAGCCGCCACCAAACAGTTCGCCCAGGATGCCGCCGAGGTCTGCGCCATCGGAGCCGCCATAGCTGTCATTGTCGTAGTCGTAGCTCGGCCGTTCGTAGCTGTCGACATCTCGTCTGGCGAGCTCGAAGCCCGACTCCGCGAGCTGATTTGCCTGCTGGGCCGCGGTAAACGCAGCAACGGGATCGGTCGCGGCAAGCGTAGTGGCCTCGGCGAGCTTGCGCTCCGCCTCGCTGATCCTCGTCCGCGCCGTTGATCGCACGGCTCCACGCCGGGTCGTGATGAACTGGGTCGCGCTCGCGAGCTGGGCGCGCGCGGTCGTGAGGGATGTCGGAAGCTGCGCCGTTGCTCTCGCGAGCTTTTCTTCGCGCTCCCGAGTGGCGTCGAAGACTCCGTCGAGTGCCCGGTTCGCCTCGTCTACGCGTTTGACTGCCTCGAATGGACTGCTCTCGGGCGCCGCATCGATGGCCTGCTGCGCCAGCGCGATCGCCTCGGTGAGTTGCGGGTTTGGCGCGCTCACCGCGAGGGCCTGAGCGGTCGCGATGTCTTGGCGCGTGTCAGCGATGGATGCTTCGAGTGTTGCGCTGACCTCGGTAAGGTCGGCGGTCAGCTCGTCAATTGCGGAGAACAGCTGGTTTGCTTGGCCGATCGATGCCTGCGCCGCTCGCACGGCAATCGCCGCCTCGCCTGGCTTGGCGCCTTCGATGGCTGAAGTCGCCGTCGTGACCGCGGTCGCAGCGAATTTCAGCACGGCCTCACCCTGCGTGACGTTCTCGGCCACGGGCTGGAACGCGGCGGGGGCGTACCGGGAGACGAGGTTGGCGAGCGAGGCCTGGGCCGCGGGTAGTAGCGCCTCCACTTTCGCAAGCTCGATGCGGGCGGCGGCGAGGGCTTCTGGCGCGTTCTTCTCGAGCGCTCGAAGCTCATCGAAGGCGTCGGCCTGGGCATCCAGTTGCGCGTCTGCCTCTTCGCACAGCGTGATGATGCGGGAGGCCATCTCTCGCTTCTGCTGACTTGTCTCGGGCTCGCTGTCATCAAGCTGCTGGCGCAGAGTAAAGGCTTCGGCAACCTTCGCCTTCGCGCTCGCGAGAGCGGTCGTGAACTCCGCGGTCGATTGTTCACCAAACTGGGCGACCGCGAAGCCGAGTTCCTGCTCGCTCGTCTTTACGGAGTCGTCCAGCTGCACGAGGAGCGAACCCGCTCGTTTGTCGAGCTCCGCCTGACTCAAGCGATCGGTTTCGACCGCGGCGTTGTCTCGTGCACGCTTACGCACGCGCGAGAACACGAAGGCTCCCACGCCCACAACGGCGACGCCTCCAGCGACGGGAAGCACCGGGAACGTCACGCCCTTGGTTTCCGATGCAAGGGTTTCGGCTCCAACTATTGCCGCATCCGCCCACTTGTCGTCACGAAGCTGCGACTCGATTGCGGTCTCGACACGATCCAGTTGATCATCGCTCAGCGGGAAGTCCTCCGCGACGGAGAGAGCGTACTGGCGGTCGAACGTGGCGACGGCGAGAAGCACGTCGTTGTCACCGAGACCGTTGAGGTTCGCTGTCTCGTCAGCCCACGCAACGGGATCGGTGGGCGAGCCGAAACTGTTGACGTAGACGACGAACAGCTGGATCTTCGAGCTCTCATAGAGGTCATCGATGGCGGCAGTAACTTGGTCCTCTTGGCCCGGGATCGAGCTATTGAGGTCGAGCACGTAAGCGCCCTCGAGATCGACGGGGTCATTGATGACATCCGCCTGTGCTGGCGAGCTCATGAGCGCGAGGCCCGCGGTCAGCGCGAGCAGCGCGCCCCATTTTCTGAGTATCGGCATACATCTCCCCGCCTCGACGTCCGCCCCAGAATTCTATCGATGTGAGGTGACGCCGGGCGGGGGAGTCTCAGTTGACTATCAGCCGAGGTTCGCGCGAAGCCGATCGAGTTGGCGGTGGATCGCGGCAGGCACGCGATTGTCGAACGTCGCGAAGAACTGTTCGGTCGCGTCTACCTCGGTGCGCCACGAATCGGCATTAATCGCAAAGAGCTCGTCGAGTGCGCCATCGGGCAGGTCGAGACCGTCCACATTGAGGTCGTCGAGATGGGGGAGAAGCCCGATCGCGCTCTCCCGGGCGGCGACCTGACCGTCGACTCGTTCAAGCATCCACTCGAGCACGCGAGAGTTCTCGCCGAATCCCGGCCAGAGGAAGCTGCCGTCGGAGTCCTTGCGGAACCAGTTGACCTGGAACACTCGCGGCATCGAGCCGGACTTGCGCAGCTTGGCTCCGACGTCGAGCCAGTGTGCCCAGTGGTCGGCCATGTTGTATCCACAGAACGGGGCCATCGCGAACGGGTCGCGCCTCAGCTCCCCGATTGTGCCTTCGGCGGCCGCCGTGCGCTCGGACGAGATCGTGGCGCCCAGGTAGACGCCGTGCTCCCAGTCCCGTGCCTCCACCACTAGCGGCACGTTGGTGGCACGTCGGCCGCCGAAGATTATCGCGTCGATAGCGACGCCCCGTGGGTCTTCCCAGTCATCGGCGATGCTGGGGCACTGTCGTGCTGCCACGGTAAAACGAGAGTTGGGATGCGCGGCGTTGCGGCCGGACGACGGGGTCCAGTCGTTGCCTTCCCAATCGATGAGGTGGTCAGGAGCCTTGTCGCTCATGCCTTCCCACCAGACGTCGCCGTCGTCGCGGAGTGCGACGTTGGTGAAGATGGTGTTTCCCCAGATGGTGTCCATCGCGGTGGCGTTAGTCGTCACGCCGGTCCCCGGGGCTACGCCAAAGAAGCCGGCTTCGGGGTTTATCGCGCGCAGGCGTCCATCTTCTCCGCGCCCCAGCCACGCGATATCGTCGCCGACTGTCTCGACGGTCCACCCGGGGATCGTCGGCTGGAGCATCGCGAGATTGGTCTTGCCGCAGGCACTCGGGAATGCCGCGGCGACGTGAAACACCTTGCCGCGGGGGTTGGTGACCTTAATGATGAGCATGTGCTCGGCGAGCCACCCTTCATCCCGGGCCATAACCGAGGCGATCCGCAGGGCAAACGCCTTCTTGGCGAGGATGGCGTTGCCGCCGTAGGCCGAGCCGAACGACCAGATCTCGCGGTCTTCGGGGAAGTGACTGATGTACTTCGTTTCGCTGCAAGGCCAGGCGACGTCAGCTTGTCCCTCGGCGAGCGGAGCGCCGACGCTGTGAACGGCTTTGACCCATTCAGAGGAATCGGTGATGAGGTCGAGTGCGGCCGAGCCCATGCGCGTCATGATCCCCATGCTCGCGACGACGTAGGGAGAGTCAGTCACCTGCACACCCAATCGGGAGAGTGGCGAGCCGAGCGGACCCATCGAGAACGGGACGACGTACATCGTGCGCCCGCGCATGCTGCCCGTGAAGAGTCCGTCGAGCGTCTCGCGCATCTCGGCAGGATCGCACCAGTTATTGGTGGGACCGGCATCGGCGGGATCTTCTGAGCAGATGAAAGTGCGATCCTCGACTCTCGCGACATCGCTCGGGTCGCTGCGAGCAAGAAAGCTGTACGGGCGGTGCTCGGCGTTGAGCTTGGTGAGGGTGCCGGATTCGACCATCTGATGAGCGAGACCATCCCATTCGGCGAGGCTGCCCGTGCACCAGACGACGTCGTCCGGCTGTGTGAGGGAGGCAATCTCATCTACCCACTGCACGACGGCCGCGTCGGCGCCGTCGGGGGCGGTGAAACGCGAGGCGGTCATATCGATGATGCTCATGCTGTTCCTTCCGGTGCAAATATGTGGTGTGTTTCCACTATGGGTGTCTCAAGCGCGCAAATACGCTCGAACTTCGTCTTAAGTTCGTCGATTCTTTCGCTATGGTGAAGGCATGAATGATCTTGCGACTCTCGGCCAGCGGATCCGGCACTTTAGAACGGCCGCCGGTCTCACGCTCGACCAGCTCGGCGATCGAGTCGGGATTGCAGGGAGCCAGCTCTCCCTCATGGAGAACGGTAAGCGGGAGCCTCGGATCTCTTTGCTCTCGGCAATAGCCGGAGTCGTGGGCATCCAGCTCGCCGAGTTATTGGACGAAGCGCCGCCGTCGCCGCGGGCTGCCCTGGAGATTCAGCTGGAGCGAGCTCAGCGCTCGAGCATCTACGCGTCGCTCGGTTTGCCCGTGGTGCGCGCATCCAAGACGATGTCGGACGAGACTCTGACCGCCCTCGTGGGTTTGCATGACGAGCTGGCGAAGCGGGCGCGCGAGGCGATAGCGACTCCGGAGGAGGCTCGGCGCGCGAATACCGAGCTCCGCCAGCACATGCGCACCCTCGACAACTACCTTCCGCACATCGAGGATGTCGCCGAGCGACTGCTCTCCGAGGTCGGTCACACGACGGGCGCTCTCACGCACCGCTCGGTGTCGCGTATGGCCGAGTCGTTGGGCTTCGAGCTCGTGCACGTGAACGACCTGCCGCACTCGGCTCGATCCGTGACCGACTTGGAGAATGGCCGTATCTATTTGCCGCCCGCGAGCATCCCGGGCGGCCACGGCCTCAGAGGGATGGCGCTTCAGGCGATGGGTCACCGCGTGCTCGGCCACGAGCATCCCGTGACCTACGCGGACTTTCTGCAGCAGCGACTCGAGATCAACTACTTCGCGGCGGCCGTGCTGATGCCGCGCACCCAGTCAGTGCAGTTTCTCACCTCGGCAAAGGCCGAGCGCAACATCGCGGTCGAGGACTTTCGGGATGCCTTCGGCGTTACCCACGAGGCCGCTGCGCTGCGCTTCACCAACCTCGCTACCGCGCACCTCGGGCTCGAAGTCCACTTTTTGCGAGTGGCGGGGGACGGGGCGGTGTCGAAGGCCTACGAAAACGACGGGCTGCGCCTGCCGGTGGATGTCACGGGCTCGACGGAGGGTCAGCTCGTGTGCCGCCACTGGAGTTCGCGCACGGCGTTCACCCGGACCAACCGCACGACCGAGTTCTACCAGTACACGGACACCCCTGAGGGAACCTTCTTCGAGTCGACACAAACGGGCACGACGGGAGCCGACGAGTTCTCCATCACCATCGGCGTGCCCTTTGCCCACTCCAAGTGGTTCCGTGGCCGCGAGACAATGAACCGCGTCGCATCCACGTGTCCCGATGAGGCGTGCTGCCGGAGGCCTACTCGCGACCTCACCGAGAGGTGGCAGGGCAAAGCCTGGTCGAGCGCGAAGCTGCACGCTCACATCCTGTCCCCGCTGCCCTCGGGCACGTTCCCGGGAGTGGATGACCGGGAGTTGTACGAGTTCTTGCAGTCCCACGCGGGTTAGGTCGGGTTACGGCAGCTCCCGCGCCGCCTTCGCGCCGGCCTCGGTGAGCCACTGGGCGGTGTCGGCGAGTGCCGCATCCACCGATCCCGCGATGTCGGTGAGGGATGCGGTCCAGACATCCACGGACGCCGTCACCTGTCCGGCTATCACGCCAGCACGCACGCCCGACCGCTCGGCCACGTCGAGCAGCTGACCCACGACCTTGCCCGTGAGCGATTGGTCATCGAATCGCCCCTCGCCCGTGATGAGCACGCCGGCGTCGGCTATCGCCGCGTGCAGCCCCGTGAGTTCGGAGAGGTAGTCGGCGCCTGAAGTGAGCCGGGCATCCCACAGCGCCGCGAAACCGAACGCGGCGCCTCCTGCCGCTCCCGCGCCATCCGCCAGAGGATCTCCGCCGACGAGCTGCGCGAAGTGGGCGAGCGCGGCATCGAGTTGAGCGACTTGCTCGGGGGTTGCGCCCTTCTGTGGCCCGAATACGGCTGCGGCGCCCGTTGGTCCAAGAAGGGGAGCAGACACATCGGTCAGGAGGGTCACCCCGCCCGGCGGCGGGGTCAGAAGAGAGGAGGCATCGACGGAGGCAACGAGCCGAAGTGCGGCACCCCCGTCTGGCACGGGCTCGCCCTGCTCGTCGAACAGCCCGAGTCCGAGCGCGGCGAGTGCACCCGCTGCGCCGTCGGTGGATGCCGAGCCGCCGAGTCCGATAACGAGCGACCTCGCTCCCGAGTCGAGAGCGGCCCGAATCACTTCGCCGAGACCTCTCGTTGTGGCTCGGAGCGGTTGGAGCTCGAGCATCAGGGGAAGCCCGCTGGGCTGAGCCAGTTCCACGACGGCGACTTTGCCGGGCAACTCGACCCACTCGCCCGGGGTCGGTCGACCGTCTGGTCCGGTCACGAGTCCGGCGCTGCGCCGGATTGCCCCGGGCACGGCGCCCTCGACGGCATCCAGACTTCCTTCGCCTCCGTCGGCTTGCGGAACGATGACGATCTGATCCTCGGGGCGCACGGACCGCCACCCCACGGCGATTGCCTCGGCCACTTCGCGGGCGGACAACGATCCTTTGAAGGAGTCAGGGGCAATGACGACCGTGAAAGACATGCTCTCAGGGTAGTGAGGTGGCGCCCTCTGGCGCGCCCTTCGACAAGCTCAGGGACCGTCGACGGGTGTCGGCCCAGGAGTAGGAGCCTCTGAGGGTTCGAGAGTTTCCTGTGTCTTGCAAGATCACAGTGTGCCCCCAGCAGGATTTGACTCCCCAGCGCGCGCGGCCGTCACGCTGCCTCGCAGGCTCGGTAGCGCGCCGGTACCGGCGGCTGTGGGCCCAGGAGCAGGTTCGCGTCCGAACTGGGGGCACGAAAACCATGAGGGCAAGAACAAGAAAAGGCCCCGTTTCGTAGACGGGGCCCTCATGCTTTACGTGCCCCCAGCAGGATTTGAACCTGCGGCCTTCTGCTCCGGAGGCAGACGCTCTATCCCCTGAGCTATGGGGGCCAGGGAGTGCGTGACAACAGTATCAGCGTCTTAGAGGCATCCCGAATGCATCGTGACAATCGAGCGGTTGTCAACCCCAGGGGCATCAGTCGGGCCGAGTGCAAAGTGGAAACATTCCCGTGCGATCATCGAGCAATGCAGAGAACCGTAAACTCTCGTCTCGAGCTCGACATCAAGGGCACGACGAACATGGTCTTTTCCATCGCCGCAGCCCACGGCTCCCACGTCACGTCGGAGACGTTGACCTTCGAACTCGACGGTGAAGCGCAGAAAGCGACAGAGCTCACCGACCGCAACGGCACTCGACTCCACCAGTTCGTCAGCGGCCCTGGTCTCATGATCGTCGAGTACTCGGCAGACATCTCGGGCCGCTCGGATCCGGCGCCGTCGATCGACCTCGACCTCGTCACCTACCTCCGCCCGAGCCGCTATTGCGAGTCCGACAGTCTCACGCCCACCGCCCGCTCAGAATTCGCTGGGGTCAAGGGCCATGAACTTCTCACCGCGGTCACACTCTGGGTGTGGAACAAGCTGCGCTACGTTCCCGGATCGAGCCTGCCCACCGACGGTGCGGAGCAGACCCTCCTCAGCCGCAAGGGCGTGTGCCGCGACTACGCCCACCTCGTCATCGCGCTGCTGAGAGCCCTCGACGTTCCTGCTCGTATGGTCGCGGTTTACGCGCCCGGGCTGTCTCCGATGGACTTCCACGCCGTCGCCGAGGCATGGGTCGACGGCGCGTGGTGGGTCGTGGATGCCACACGACTCGCGCCCCGTCAGTCGATGGTGCGTATCTCTACGGGACGGGATGCCGCAGACACCGCGTTTCTCACCAACCACTGGGCGGACCTACTTCTCACCCGCCTGGACGTGCTCGCGATCGTCGACGAGCTTCCGGAAGACGACGGAACCTCGCTCGTTCAACTCGGCTAGCCGAGGTTTGAAATCACCACGCTCATGAGCGGTTCGGCGTCGCCGGGCTCCAAGAATGTGGGAGCGGATGCCGTGACCCAAAAGGGCGCAGGGAACGCGTTGGCAATTCCGACTCCACCCGTTATCGAGAAGTAGCCCTCGACACCGAAGGTCGGAACCGAGTTACTCGAGGTAACGAGTTCGTTCGCGAGAGCGGTCACGCGTTCGGGAGCAGGCTGCGCGGCGGAGATCTCGATGGTCTCACCGCTACTGAGGTTGACCCACGCGCACGCAACACCGCCGCGGCTCACCGCTTCGGCCGCGGGGCTTCCCGCTGCCGGCGCGTAGTCGGGCTTGGGCGCGAAGTTGGGGTTGAAGTCGTAGAGCTGTTCTCCCGTGACGAGAGAATCGCATCCGATGGACAGCGGGGTGTCCGTGCCCGCAGTCGGCGTCGCACTCGGAGTGGGCGTCGACGTTGCGGTGGCCGAGGGCGTCGGGGTAGTGGACGGCGAACTGCTCATGGTGGGCTCGGGTGTTCCCGCCTCATCGGGCACACATCCCGAAAGCGTGGCGAGCGCGACAATAACAAGAGGGACGGCAAGGATGGCAGAACGGTGCGGGCGCATGACATCCATCTTGACCGCCGTGGCCGGGAGGGTGCTGCATCGGCGCGGGTATTCGGGGAATTGATGACGGTACGCTTGTCAATCGTGAATCCCGCCGATCTTTCTGCCGCCATGCTCTCTGTTGTTGCCACGATCGTGGCAGGTCGTGGAGGGAGCCAGGAGCTCACCGTGGCGGATGTGCAGCTCGAGCGTCCACGCAATCGGGATCACGGCGACTGGGCATCCAACATCGCAATGAAGCTGGCCAAGCCGCTCGGCGTAAACCCGCGCGAGCTCGCGCAGGAGATCGCGACAGGCATCGCCTCGATCGACGGTGTTGCCTCGGTGGATGTTGCGGGTCCCGGCTTCATCAACATCACGCTAGACGCGGCCGCGGCCGGCCTCCTCGCCAAGACAATCGTCGACGCAGGAGACGATTACGGTCGCGGCGACCTCTACGAGGGCGTGACGATCAACCTCGAGTTCGTTTCGGCGAACCCGACTGGCCCCATCCACATCGGCGGAGTGCGGTGGGCCGCAGTCGGCGACAGCCTCGCGCGCATCTTCCAGTTCGAGGGCGGCCTCGTTACTCGCGAGTACTACTTCAACGACCATGGCGCGCAGATAGACCGATTCGCGCGCAGCCTCCTTGCCTCCTACCTCGGCGAGCCCGCTCCCGAAGACGGCTACGGCGGGGACTACATCTCCGATATTGCCGCGCGCGTCATCGCGGTCTACCCCGGCGACCTCGCCTCGATTCCCCGGGACGAGCAGCAGGAAGTCTTCCGTTCCATCGGTGTCGAGCTCATGTTCGGCGACATCAAGGCGAGCTTGCACAACTTCGGTGTCGACTTCGACGTCTACTTCCACGAGAACGAGCTTCACGAGTCTGGCGCCGTCGAGCGCGCAATCGGACGCCTGAGCGAGATGGGCGCGATCTTCGAGGCCGACGGCGCGACCTGGTTCCGGTCGACCGACTACGACGATGACAAGGATCGTGTCGTCATCAAGAGCGATGGCGAAGCCGGATACATCTCGGGCGACCTCGCCTACTACCTCAATAAGCGCGAGCGTGGCTTCGAGCGCAACTTCATCATGCTGGGTGCGGACCACCACGGTTACGTGCGTCGCCTCATGGCGATGACCAAGGCGTTCGGCGACGAGCCGTACATGAACCTCGAGATTCTCATCGGTCAGATGGTCAACCTCGTGCGCGACGGCGAGCCCATGCGCATGTCGAAGCGTGCGGGAACCGTCGTCACTCTCGAGGACCTCGTCGAGGCGGTGGGAGTGGATGCCGGACGCTACGCCCTCGTACGCAGTTCCATCGATTCCCAGGTCGACATCGATCTTGAGTTGTGGGGCAAGCACACCCCGGACAACCCCGTGTTCTACGTTCAGTACGCGCACGCCCGCACTCATGCCGTCGATCGCAACGCTGCGGCATCCGGAATCGACCGCTCGGTGTTCGACGCGAGCACGCTCGATCACGAGACCGAAAGCATCCTGCTCGGAATTCTCGCCGAGTTCCCGCGAGTCGTTCGCCAGGCGGCCGAGCTGCGCGAGCCGCACCGGGTCGCGCGGTACGCCGAGGAACTCGCCGGCGCGTACCACAGCTGGTACGCGGCCTGCCGGGTAACCCCGCAGGCGGATGAGCCGGTCACGGACGTGCACCGCACTCGCTTGTGGCTCAACGATGCTGTCGGACAGGTGTTGCGCTCGGCGCTCGGCCTGCTTGGCGTGAGCGCACCCGAGAGGATGTAACGATGGGAATCGATCACGACGCTGCGGACGATAAAGATGAGTCTGAGCTGGCCAAGACACTCGTGATCGAACCCCTCGATGACCGCGCGACGCTCGAGATCGAGCGAGAGGTTGAGCCTCCTCGCAAGAAGCGTCGTTTCGGTTGGCTCATCGCGATCGTCGTTGTAGCCGCCGTGCTTGTGGTCGGATTTTTCGTGGGCGATCACTTCGCTCGCCAGTACGCGACGGACCTCGTGCGCGAGCGCATCATCGAGGTGCTGAAGCTCGACAAGAACACCGAGGTCGCGGTGGGGCTGGGCAGCGGATCCATCCTGCTGCAGGCGATCGGTGGCTCGGTCAACGATGTGACGGTCGACATTCCCGAACTCGAACTCGGCGAGATTTCGGCCGGCGCGAGCGTCACGGCGGCGGGTGTTCCTCTCGACATGTCCAAGCCTGTAGAGAAGCTCGGCATCACCGTCACGGTTACCGAGGAGCAGGCGCAGAAGCTCAAGACGTTCCTCAGCGGGATCGACCTCACGTCGATCGAGTTGGGCGACGGGGTCATTTCCGTGGGCACCGACTTCGATGTGTTCGGTCTGCTCAAGGTGCCCGTGTCTGTCGATCTCGCTCCGAGCGCGACCGAGGGCGGCATTGCGTTCGACCCCGAGACGATCGTGCTCGACGGCAATCAAATTTCGGTCCAGGACCTTCGTGACAACCCCCTCGTGTCTGCGCTCGCGGGTCAGCTCCTCGCATCCCAGACTTTCTGTGTCGCGGAGTATCTTCCACAAGCGCTCACCCTGACCGACGTCGACGTCGTGGGGGAGACGCTCGTGCTCAAGATCAACGGCGATGGCACGGCGCTGGGCGGGCCGGAGATCGCGACGATGGGTGTGTGCTCGTAGGTGGCATGCTGCCGCTTTGTGCTTGAGTTCGTTCAGTGGCACGGTTTCGGCCCAGAGCTAACTCTCGTTCCCTGAGCTTGTCGAAGGGCGAATGTAGAACACAAATTCGACACGCCTAGCATTTTCCTGACCCCATCCTCTCCGCAAGAAATCTGTGGAGAGAGGTTACTCACATTTACTAGTACAGATGTTCTCCCCGTGGGAGAATAGTCACATGGCAAATCTGGCACTCACCCTCCGCGAATCCGCGGACGAGATCGCATCGTTCTGGTGCGATCCGAGTGCCAGTCCTGCGGCCACACAGGATCTGGATGTCAGCGCGCTCGATGACGCGTCGCTACTGGATTCGGTCGCTCGTCTGCAAGATCACATCACCCTCGCGCAGTCCCTGGCTGCGACCCTCGCTGGCGAGATTCAGGCACGGTCTTCGCGCGATCTCGGCCACGACGGGCTCGCGGCGCGCAACGGTTTCAGTTCACCTGAGAAACTCATCCAGAAGATCACTAGATCGACCAAGGCAGAAGCGATCGCCCTGACTCAGGCAGGTCGCCTCATGCGCGACGGCGCGCTGCAACCCGTCGCACTGCCGGTCGTCACCGGTGAGCTGGACGACGCGGGATGCCCGGTGCCCCTGATCGATGACGATGGCGCCCCGGTGCTTGAGCTCGTGGAGGTGAACCCCACGCCGTGGCTCGTTCCGGTCGCTCGTGCGGTTGCCGCGGGAGAGATATCGGCGGCCTCCGCAGCCGCCATTCGTCGAGGCCTTGGCGATCTGGCTGGCGAAGCCTCGCGGGGTGATACAGGCAGTGGGGAAGCTGCGGGCCAGTCGAGCGGTGTCTCGGTCGCCGATCTCCTTGCAGCGGCGCAGAGGCTCGTGGAGTTGGCCGATCGGCTGGACGCGGACCAGCTCTTCAAACGCGCGCGGCAGCTCCGTGACGAAGTGGACGCGGAAGGCGTCGCGGAACGTGAGCGTCGACTCCACGACGGGCGGTACTTCAAGATTTGGCAGCGACCAGACGGTGCCGTCGTTGGATCGTTCGCCTACGGGCCGGAGGACGGCGCCCTTCTCATCGCGGCGGCGAACGCCGCGATGTCTCCTCGGCGCGGTGGACCGAGGTTCGTCGACCCCGAGGCTCAAGCGGCGGCGCGGGCACTTATTGACGACCCCCGCACGAACGACCAGCTGCAAGCGGATGCCTTTATGGCGGCAATTCGCCTTGCGGTGGATGCCGATCCGAATCGGATCTTCGGGCACAACCGCCCGGCGGTGAAGGTAATCGTGTTCAAGGATGCTCTGTATCCGGAGGGCGACACGGAGACAGCGGGCACCCGAGCCGAGGCCTCTCCCACTGCAGCTTCAGATGGGCGCAGAGGTTTCGGCCGCATCGAAGGTACCCACGAAGCAGTCTCGCTCGAAACGATTGAGCGCCACCTCTGCGATAGCGGTGCCGTCGGCATGACCTTCACGGGGGATGGCAAGGCTCTCGACCTCGGGCGGGAGTCACGACTGTTCAGTCGGAAGCAGCGCGAGGTTATGGCGGTGCGAGACGGCGGCTGCGTAGGTTCCGCTGACTGCGCGGTGCCTCCGGCCATGTGTGAGGCGCATCACCTCGATCCGTGGAGTGAGAACGGCCGCACCGATGTCGCTGATGGGGTCTTGCTGTGTCGGTTCCATCATATGAACTTCCACAACAACGGCTACCGAATAGTGCGCGAGAACGGAACATACTGGCTGATCCCACCGCCAGACGTAGATCCGCAACAGATGCCGGCGCGGCTCCATAGCAACAACCCCGACTTCGCGGCCCACGCCACGGGCTGAAGCTAGCGCGGTGCCCAGCCCGGCCAGCGCACCTCGCTCGGGCGCAGGTCACCAGCCTCGCGCTCTGGGGGACCTCGGCCTCGTTCCCTGAGCTTGTCGAAGGGCCCGGCCTGCTCTCCCACAAGCCGGGCCAGGCGCACATCCTCAGAGCGCCCCAGTACACATGCCGTAACGGGTATGCCGCTGCCCCTAGTATTAACGAGGCTTCAGGGACCAATCCGGGTTCGCTCGCCTCACTTGACCCAAACCCCGTGAGGTACGCATTCGTGTCCAGTAACCCTCTCGCTCCGGCATGGCTTGTCGAGCCCGCCGACGCTAACGCTCTGCCCGACCACGTGTGGTCCCAGAACTCCTCGCGCAACGACACGGGCGAACTGACCATCGCGGGCGTCACCGCATCCAGCATCGCCGAACAATTCGGAACTCCCGTCTACGTCGTGGACGAAGCAGACGTGCGATCCCGCGCCACCGCCACCCGCGAATCATTCGACCGCGAGTTCGCGGCCGTCGGAAGCTCCGCCAAGGTCTACTACGCGGGCAAAGCCTTCCTATCGATCGAAGTTGCCCACTGGATCATGGATGCGGGCCTGAACATCGATGTCTGCAGCGGCGGCGAACTGGCCGTAGCCCTCGCCGCTGGAGCCAACCCTGCATCGTTGGGATTCCACGGCAACAACAAGAGTCTTTCCGAGATCGACCGTGCCGTGAGCACGGGCGTCGGTGCGATCGTGATCGACAGCGTCGTCGAGATCGAGCGCGTCGCCGACGCCGCTTCACGGCACGGCCGAACCCAGCCGGTGCGACTGCGCATCAACAGCGGGGTTCACGCGAGCACCCACGAGTACCTCGCAACAGCACGAGAAGACCAGAAGTTCGGAATCCCGCTCGCGGATGCCGCAGATGTCGTCGCGCTCATCCGCGCACAGCCATCACTGCGTTTCCTCGGACTGCACTCACACATCGGATCACAGATTTTCGAGGTTGACGGATTCGCGGAAGCCGCACGTCGACTCCTTACCCTCCACGCCGAATTGCTCACCGGGGGAGAGGTTCCCGAGTTGAACCTCGGCGGAGGCTTTGGCATCGCATACACGAGCATCGACGACGCCCTACCGGTCACCGAGATCGCCTCACGCCTCGCGACCATCATCTCCACCGAGTGCGAGCGCCTCGACATCCCGGTCCCCATCGTTGCCGTCGAACCCGGTCGAACGATCATTGGACCGTCCACGACAACGCTCTACACCGTCGGCACAATCAAGGACGTTCTCGTCGAGGGAACCGCCGTACGCAAGTACGTGTCGGTGGATGGCGGGATGAGCGACAACGTGAGACCTGCTCTCTACGCTGCCAACTACTCCGCCCGCATCGCCGATCGTTCGAGTTCGGCCGAACCCGCACTCGTTCGCGTCGCGGGTAAACACTGCGAAAGCGGCGACATCGTCGTTCACGCGGAATACCTACCGAGCGATGTGCGCCCCGGCGACCTGCTCGGCGTTCCCGCGACCGGTGCCTACGGCTGGGCGATGGCAAGCAACTACAACTATGTCGGCCGCGCTCCCGTCGTGGCAGTCATTGATGGCGCCGCCCGCCTCATCGTGCGCGGCGAAAACGAAGACGATCTGCTCGCCCGAGACCTCGGGGTACGAGCCGTATCGGGGGAAGACAAATGATCGAATACCGCAACCTCAGAGTCGCCATCCTGGGCGGCGGCAGCGTCGGATCCCAGGTCGCGGCGCTCCTGCTCAAACACGGCAATGAACTCGCCGACCGCGCGGGTGCTGGCCTCGAACTGGTGGGTGTAGCCGTCCGCAATCCGGACGCCCCGCGCGACACCGATATCCCCGCCGAACTCATCACGACAGATGCCTCCGCACTCATTCTCGGCGCAGACATTGTAGTCGAACTCATCGGCGGCATCGAACCCGCACGCACCTACATCCTGCAAGCGCTGCAGTCCGGTGCCGACGTCATCACGGCGAACAAAGCCGTGCTCGCGACTCACGGCCCGGAGCTCTTCGACGCCGCCGAGCAGGTCGGCGCCCAGCTCTACTACGAAGCCGCTGTCGGCGGAGCCATCCCGATCATCCGTCCGCTCCGCGACAGCCTCGCTGGTGACCGTGTCAAGCGCATCCTCGGCATCGTCAATGGGACGACCAACTACATTCTCGATCGAATGGATGCGCGCGGCGACAGCCTCGAAGACGCGCTCGCCGAAGCCACACGTCTCGGGTACGCCGAAGCAGATCCCACCGCCGACATCGAGGGATTCGACGCGGCACAGAAGGCAGCGATCCTCGCGAGTCTCGCGTTCCACACCTCGGTACCGCTAGAAGCGGTGCACCGCGAGGGAATGACGACGGTCACCAAAGACCAGGTTCTCGCTGCCCGCAAGGCCGGCTACGTCGTCAAACTTCTCGCGATCTGTGAACGACTGACCGATCCCGAGACCGGAGTAGAGGGAGTTTCCGCTCGCGTTCACCCGGCGCTCGTGCCGCTCGATCACCCGCTCGCGGCCGTGCACGGAGCGAACAACGCGGTCTTCGTAGAGTCGGAAGCCGCGGGGTCCCTCATGTTCTACGGCGCTGGCGCTGGCGGTATCGAAACCGCGTCCGCCGTGCTGGGAGACCTCGTGTCTGCTGCGCGTCGCCACGTCGCGGGAGGGCCCGGTGTTGCCGAGTCGAACCGCGCCAACCTCGCTGTTCTACCGATCTCGAGTGTCACGACTCGCTACCAGATCACGCTGTCCGTCGTCGACGAGCCCGGTGTGCTCGCGACGATCGCGCAGCTGTTCAGCGATCAAGGGGTTTCGGTCGAAGCCGTTGCTCAATCCGTTCGTGACGGTCGGAACGGGGAGCGCCCCACCGCTACCCTGGTAATCGTCACCCATGAAGCAACCGAGTCGTCGCTTGCCGGTACTGTTACCGAGCTTCGCGCGAGCCCGGTCGTCTCGAATGTAGTTTCCGTCTTGAGAGTTGAAGGACTGTAGTCAATGGCCCACCAGTGGCGCGGAGTGCTCCGCGAATACGCCGACCGTCTCGACATCTCGGATGCGACGCCGATCATTACTCTCGGTGAGGGCGGCACGCCGCTCATCGAAGCGCCGGCCCTGTCGCGTCGCACGGGAGCCAATGTTTGGGTCAAGTTCGAGGGCATGAACCCGACGGGCTCGTTCAAGGACCGCGGCATGACCATGGCCGTCTCGAAAGCCGTCGAGCACGGCGCGAAGGCCGTCATCTGCGCATCGACCGGCAACACCTCGGCATCCGCCGCAGCGTACGCGTCTCACGCTGGCATCACTGCCGCTGTTCTCGTGCCCGAGGGCAAGATCGCCATGGGCAAGCTCGCTCAGGCCATCGCGCACGGCGCCGAACTGCTTCAGGTGCAGGGCAACTTCGACGACTGCCTCGAGATCGCGCGCGACCTCGCCAACAACTACCCCGTTCACCTCGTGAACTCGGTCAACCCTGACCGCATCGAGGGTCAGAAGACCGCGGCATTCGAGGTCATCGAAGTACTCGGGGATGCGCCAGACTTCCACATCGTTCCCGTTGGCAACGCGGGCAATTACACGGCGTACCACCGCGGATACACCGAAGACCTCGCCCGCGGCGCAAGCACCAAGCTTCCCCGCATGTTCGGTTTCCAGGCCGAGGGCAGCGCCCCGATCGTGCTCGGTCACGTCGTGAAGGACCCCGACACCATTGCCTCGGCGATCCGCATCGGTAACCCGGCCTCGTGGGAACTCGCTATCGCGGCTCGCGAAAACAGCAACGGCTACTTCGGCGCGATCAGTGACGCGAAGATCCTCGAAGCTCACCGCATCCTCTCGGCTGAAGTCGGAATCTTCGTCGAGCCCGCCTCGGCGATCTCCGTCGCGGGTCTCCTCGAGCGCGCCGAAGCCGGCGAGATCCCGAAGGGCGCAACTGTCGTACTCACCGTCACGGGCCACGGCCTCAAGGACCCGCAGTGGGCACTTCGCGCCGCGGACGGCTCGGATGTCACTCCGACCATCGTCCCCGTCGACACCGCAGCGATCGCGAGCGTTCTGGGTCTCGGCGCGTGAGCCTGCCCGTCGGACGCACCGCGACGGTGCGCGTTCCCGCAACCTCCGCCAACCTCGGACCAGGGTTCGACACCCTCGGGCTTGCTCTCGCCCTCTATGACGACCTCACGGTCACCGTCACGGATGGCTCAAGCGTTTTCGTGGATGTCCATGGCGTGGGTGCCGGGGAAGTTCCGACGGATGAGACGAACCTCGTCGTTCGCTCGATCAAGCACGCCTTCGACCACTTCGGTATCGAGATGCCAGGCCTGCACCTCGAAGCCCACAACTCGATCCCCCACGGCCGTGGAATGGGCTCATCCGGTGCCGCTATCGTCTCCGGCATCATGGCGGCGAAGGGCCTCCTCGAGGGTGTCGTCGAGATCGACGCCGACGTGCTCCTGACCCTCGCCACCGAACTCGAGGGTCACCCAGACAACGTTGCGCCCGCGTTGTTCGGTGGGCTCACGATCGCCTGGACGACTCAGGATGGCCCACGCGCCAAGAAGCTCATCGTGCATCGCGGTGTTTCTCCCGTCGTGTGCGTTCCAGCGGCGACCATGTCGACGGCGCTCGCCCGCAGCCTTCAGCCGACCTCGGTGCCGCACGCGGATGCCGTGTTCAACGTGTCGCGGTCGTCCCTGCTGATCGCCGCTCTCATCCAGAGCCCCGAGCTGCTGCTCGAAGCGACCCAGGACCGCCTTCACCAGGACTACCGCGCGAGCGCGATGCCCGAAACCAACTCGCTTATCCAGGTGCTTCGCGCCAACGGACTCGCCGCGGTTGTCTCCGGCGCGGGCCCCTCGATTTTGGTTCTCGCGAGTGATCCTTCGCAGCGTCTCGTCGCGGCCCAGCTGGTTGAGGACAACGCGACCACGCCGTGGGAGTCACTGCTGCTGGCCGTGGACTTCAAAGGTGCTACAGTGAACACGCACCAGGTAGAAGCTTCGGCCTAGCCGCAGCCTCCCGGTAGCAATCACACCACTCGATCAGCCGCAGCGTTTTTCTGCGCATCCGCGCAGTTCCACCCGCTGCAGTCCTGTTGATCGGGATTAACTCTCCACTGTCTGAGGCATTGAGTCTCGCGGTTGGGGGAAGGAACTAGTCACAGTGACTGACATCTTTTCAGGTACAGACCTGAGCACACTCAAGCTTGCAGAGCTTCAGGCTCTCGCCAGCAGCCGCGGAATTAGCGGCGCATCCAAACTTCGTAAGGGAGAACTCGTGGACGCTATCAACGCACACGATGCGGATAACGGCACCAACACCGAGGTAACCACCACCGAGGCAGTCGAGGCGGCTCCCGTCGAGGCTCCCGCAGCGGAGGTGGCTGAGGCTCCCGCGGCTACCGCACCGCGCAAGCGTGGCTCGCGCCGCGTCACGAGCGCCGACACCGAGGCAATCGCCGCGGCTCCCGTTCTCGCCGGCGCCCCAGTGCCCGACGAGGCACCCGCCGTCGTCGGGGTCTCGACCCCAGAGGCTGAGACCGTCGCACCCGCCTCCGAGTCCGCTCCGGACAAGTCGCAGGACGAGGCCCCCACGGGCCGCGCCCGCAACCAGCGTCGCCGCAGCGCAGGCGCCCACGTTGCTCAGGCCGAGACCGGCCTCGACAGCGTTGTTGCGGATGCTGACGCATCCGCTCCCGAATCCCGCAACGACGCATCGAACGAGAGCGCTTTACGCGACGAGGCGTCGAGCAACAACGAATCGAACGATCGCGCATCGAGCGACGACGCATCCGGCGCTGAGGACGGTTCGTCCGAAGAGACGACCGAGCGCTCGGGCGGCCGCAACTCGCGCAACCGTAACCGCAACCGCAACAACAACAGCGGTGGCGCTCAGAACGCTGAGGGCGGAGAGAACGCTCCTCGCAATGGTCAGCAGAACGGCCAGCAGAACAACGGCGGCCAGAACAACGCCGGCCAGAACAATGGCGCCCAGCAGAACGCCGAGGGCGGACAGAACAACCGCCAGAACAACCGTCAGAACAACGACGGTGGTCGTAACCAGGGCGGACGCAACCAGCAGATCGCCCAGGACGACCTCGATGGCGAGCGTTCGGGTCGCGGTCGCTACCGCGACCGCAAGCGCGGTCGTGGCCCCATCGGTGATGACTTCGAGCCCGAGATCACCGAGGATGACGTGCTCATCCCCGTTGCCGGCATCCTCGACGTTCTCGACAACTACGCTTTCGTGCGCACCTCCGGCTACCTCCCGGGCAACAATGATGTGTACGTCTCGCTCGGCCAGGTCAAGAAGTACAACCTCCGCAAGGGAGACGCCGTTGTTGGCGCCATCCGCCAGCCGCGCGAGGGTGACAACCAGGGTCGCCAGAAGTACAACGCCATCGTGCGCATCGACTCGATCAACGGCCTGCCGTTCGACGAAAACGCCACGCGCGTTGAGTTCGGCAAGCTGACTCCGCTCTACCCGCAGGAGCGTCTGCGCCTCGAGACCGAGTCGACCAAGCTCTCGACCCGCATCATCGACCTCGTGTCGCCGATTGGTAAGGGCCAGCGCGGTCTCATCGTCTCGCCCCCCAAGGCGGGCAAGACCCTCGTGCTTCAGGCCATCGCGAACGCGATCGCCAAGAACAACCCCGAGGTTCACCTCATGGTCGTTCTCGTCGACGAGCGTCCAGAAGAAGTCACCGACATGCAGCGCACCGTCAAGGGTGAGGTCATCGCCTCGACCTTCGACCGTCCCGCTGAGGACCACACCACGGTTGCCGAGCTCGCCATCGAGCGCGCCAAGCGTCTCGTTGAGCTCGGTCACGACGTCGTCGTGCTTCTCGACTCGATCACTCGCCTCGGCCGTGCGTACAACCTGACCGCTCCGGCATCCGGACGCATCCTCTCCGGTGGAGTCGACTCGTCTGCTCTGTACCCGCCCAAGCGTTTCTTCGGTGCTGCTCGCAACATCGAAGAGGGCGGCTCGCTCACCATCATCGCTACCGCACTCGTCGAGACCGGTTCCAAGATGGATGAGGTCATCTTCGAGGAGTTCAAGGGCACCGGCAACATGGAGCTCCGCCTCTCGCGCCAGCTCGCCGACAAGCGCATCTTCCCCGCG
>Ga0247807_10000128_pt1 | contig 56788 bp, 48 predicted proteins | sample UWRJL074202C1_FD_179931 | JGI IMG/M metagenome (GOLD analysis project Ga0247807, IMG submission 179931) | Plant litter microbial communities from Arlington Agricultural Research Station in Wisconsin, United States - UWRJ-L074-202C-1 | ecosystem: Environmental > Terrestrial > Plant litter >...
CTCACTCAAACGTTAAAACTAAACGTAAGTTTTATCCCAACTTACAACTTCAGAAATTTTATATTCCTGATGAAGACCGTTGGATAACACTGAAAGTTTCGACTTCAGCTATCAAAACCATCAATAAAATTGGTATTACTGAAGCGATCAACCGTTTCGTGAAAAAAGGATTTTTGTAAAAAACATTGTTGATGTGAAATCAACTAAAACAATAAAAAAATGGCAAAAAAAGGTAACAGAGTACAAGTTATTCTAGAGTGTACAGAGCATAAAACTAGCGGCATGCCTGGTATGTCTAGATATATCTCTACAAAAAACCGTAAAAACACTACTGAAAGATTAGAATTGAAAAAATTCAATCCAGTGTTGAAGAAAGTAACTGTACATAAAGAAATTAAGTAATATACATTTCCAAATCGATTTAGATCATGGCAAAAAAGGTTGTTGCAACCCTTAAGACGGGTAAAGGTAAAGAATATTCAAAAGTTATTACGATGACTAAATCACCTAAATCAGGTGCTTACTCTTTCAAAGAAGTTATCGTTCATAACGATCACGTTAAAGATGCTATTACTGCACCTCAAGGTAAGTAATTTTAATATTTAATCATATTAAAGCCGTCCCTTCAAATTGGGAGGGCTTTTTTTGTTTTCATCTACATTTCTATGGGATTATTTGATTTTTTCAAGAAGAAGGATACTGCTCCTGAAGCTCAGGAAGCACTAAGCAAGGGTTTAGAGAAAACTAAAGAAGGGTTTCTAAGCAAAATCACTAAGGCTGTTGCCGGAAAATCCACAGTGGATGATGATGTGCTGGATAACCTGGAAGAAGTTCTGGTTACCTCTGATGTTGGTGTAAGCACCACATTGAAAATCATTGAACGGATCCAGGACAGGGTTTTGAAGGACAAGTATTTGTCTACTTCGGAGCTTAACCTGTTGCTGCGTGACGAGATCCAGCTTTTGCTGGCAGAAAATAACAGTAACGATTTCCGCAGTTTTGAGTATGGGAACCATAAACCTTATGTGATTATGGTGGTTGGCGTAAATGGCGTGGGTAAAACAACGACTATTGGTAAGCTGGCACATAAACTGAAAGCCGAAGGGCTTAATGTTGTTTTGGGTGCGGCAGATACCTTTAGGGCTGCTGCTGTGGAGCAGATCAAGTTATGGGGCGAGCGTATTGGCGTAAGAGTGGTTGCACAGGCTATGGGTTCTGATCCTGCTTCTGTAGCTTTTGATACAATACAATCTGCTGTGGCTAATGGTGATGATGTAGTAATCATTGATACCGCTGGCCGTTTGCATAACAAGGTCGGACTGATGAATGAGCTTGGTAAAATTAAAAAGGTAATGGAAAAGGTTATTCCCAATGCACCGCATGAAATTTTACTGGTACTGGATGGGTCTACCGGACAAAATGCTTTTGAACAATGTAAGCAGTTTACTGAGGCTACGGATGTAAATGCTCTGGCGATCACAAAACTGGATGGTACTGCTAAAGGTGGTGTGGTGATTGGTATTTCTGATCAGTTTAAAATCCCCGTTAAATATATTGGCGTGGGTGAAGGTGTTAATGACCTTCAATTATTTGATAAAAAAGCTTTTGTGGATGGCCTCTTTAAATAGTCTGCCTGCTAAAAGCATATAATACATATACAAGATGAACACAAAAACCGCTTCTAAAATTATACCCGTTAAAAAACCTAAGATTAATGTGATTACACTTGGCTGTTCCAAGAATCTCTATGATTCTGAAGTTTTAATGGGTCAATTAAGAGGAAATAGCTTAAACGTTGTTCATGAGGCTAATGAAATCAATAAAGATGATATCATCGTAATTAATACTTGCGGCTTCATTGATAATGCAAAACAAGAGTCTATTGATACTATTCTTCAATATAGTCAGTTAAAAGAAGAGGGTAAAATTAGTAAAGTAATTGTAACGGGATGTTTGTCTGAACGTTATAAGCCTGAGCTGGAATCAGAAATTACGAATGTGGATGCCTTTTTTGGCACCAATGATTTGCAAAATATATTACATTCTCTGGGTGCAAATTATAAACATGAGCTGATTGGAGAGCGGTTGTTAACTACGCCTTCTCACTTTGCTTATTTTAAAATTGCGGAGGGCTGTAACCGCCCCTGCTCTTTTTGTGCCATTCCACTGATGCGTGGTAAACATGTTTCTACGGAAATGGATGCTTTGGTTCATGAGGCTAAGATTTTGGCTGCTAACGGGACTAAGGAACTGATCCTTATTGCGCAGGATCTTACGTATTATGGACTTGATATTTATGGCAAACGTAATCTTGATGAGTTGTTAAGACGTTTATCTGATATTAACGGTATTGAGTGGATCAGGTTGCAGTATGCTTATCCTTCTGGTTTCCCTATGGAAATCCTGGATGCGATGAATGAAAGAGAAAACATCTGTAAGTATCTTGATATGCCATTACAACATATTACTGATAATATGCTGAAGTCTATGCGCCGTGGGATTACCAAGCAAAAGACTATTGATATTGTCAACCAGATTAGAGATAAGGTTCCTGGGATCGCTATGCGTACTACACTGATCTGTGGTTACCCTGGGGAAACTGAAAAGGATTTTGAAGAAATGCTGCGTTGGGTGGAGGATACCCGTTTTGACCGCCTTGGATGTTTTACTTATTCTCATGAGGAGAAAACACATGCACATAACTTGATTGATGATGTGCCTGATGAAGTTAAACAGGCGCGTGTTGATGCGATTATGGAATTACAACAGGGAATTTCGTTTGATATTAACCAGGAGAAGGTGGATCATACTTACAAAGTTTTGGTTGACCGCAAGGAGGGTGATTTCTTTATTGGCCGTACGGAGTTTGATTCTCCTGAGGTGGATAATGAGGTGTTAATTGATGCTGCTACGGGTTATGCTGCGAATGGCAGTTTTGTAAATGTAAAAATTGACCGCGCGGAAGACTTTGACCTATATGGACAGATTGTAAAATAAAGGTAGGGTGTGAGGAATTGTTGATTATTAACTTAATTTCGTGGCAATGCAGGCCAAGTACATCTCATATCAGCAAACAAATGCTTTTTCATCAGTCGTATTGGACTACATTGATGGGAAAGATAAACTGGAGTCTTTTTATAAGTACTCCCCAAATTTAAAGGGATTTGAAAAAGCGGTAAACGACAGGAAGTTTTCTGGCGACCGTAATTTATTGGTCCGCACGTTGCATAGTCAATATGCAGCGCTGCATCCTTCTTCCCTGATTACAGATCAGATCAACTTATTAGCTGATGACCGTACGTTTACGATAACGACTGGTCATCAGCTCAATATATTTACTGGCCCTCTTTATTTTATCTATAAGATTGTGACGGCTATCAAACTGGCTGCTGAACTTAAACTGAAATTTCCTGAGTATAACTTTGTGCCTGTTTATTGGATGGCTACAGAGGATCATGATTTTGAAGAGATTAATAATGTGCGGGTGGAGGATAAAAAACTTACCTGGGAAAAGAAGGCTGCTGGTGCTACTGGAAGATTGACTACTAAGGATATCCTTGATACACTGATTGCTTATAAGGGTTATTTAGGTATCAGTGATAATGGTAAGGATTTTGCCGAGCTGGTCGATAAAGCTTATACCCATAATAAAACGCTTACGGATGCTACCCGCGAATTGGTGAATGGTCTTTTTGGTAAAAAGGGCCTGATCTGTGTTGATGCGGATGATGCGCAACTGAAAGCGCAGTTTGCTCCTATTGTTTTACGTGATATTATAGAGCAGAATAGCTTTGCAAAGATTAATGCGAGTAGCCTGGCTTTGGAAAGTAATGGTTATAAACCTCAGGTTAATCCAAGAGAGATTAATTTCTTTTATATGGATGACCAGCTTCGTGAACGGATCGTAGAGGAGGATGGCAAGTATAAGGTAATGAATACGGAGATTGCTTTTACGAAGGATACTTTAGCTACAGAAATTGAGCAGCATCCAGAACGCTTTAGCCCTAATGTGGTGATGAGACCTGTGTATCAGGAGGTTATTTTACCTAACCTGGCTTATATTGGTGGTGGTGCGGAGGTGACTTATTGGTTGCAGCTGAAGGCTAATTTTGATTTTTATCAAGTGCCTTTTCCAGTGCTTATTTTAAGAAATTCGGCTATTGTGATTGATGATCAGGCGGCAAGAAAAATGCAAATCCTGGATATTAGCCCGGTTAGTTTGTTTACGACTATCGATAAACTGCAAACGCAATGGATTAAAGCGCATGTTGGTGATTCGCTTTGTCTGGATGATGAGCAGAGGGCTATTCGTGCGGTTTTTGACCAGATTAAACTGAATGCATATAAAATTGATAAGACGCTTTCTCTTTCTGCGGAGGCGGCTAAAGTTAAGGCGCTGAAATTGGTAACTAACCTGGAAAAGAAATTGCTGCGTGCAGAGAAACGCAGGCATACGACTTCGCTCCAGCAAATTGAAACGCTTAAATATAAATTGTTTCCTTCTGGTGTGTTGCAGGAAAGGGTGCTTAATATTGCCCCGATGTATGTATTGTATGGAGAGAACTTTATTGAAGGGCTTTTTCTTGCATTTAAACCGCTGGATCATAAATTTACTGTATTATACGCCTAAACAGATCTCATGATTTTTCATACTTTCCCTGAAGAACGCCTCAGAAACTTCACACAAAATGTATTTCTTAGAATGGGATGCAATGAAACGGATGCGGCGCTTGCGGCGGATGTGTTGTTGCGTTCGGACTTAAGGGGTATCGATTCTCATGGTGTAGCGCGCTTGAGTGGCTATATCCGCTTGTGGGAAAAGCAAAGGATTAATGCTGCGCCGAATATCCGTGTGGTTCATGAGACGCCTACTACGGCGACGGTGGATGGTGATGCTGGTTTGGGTTTGGTGGTTGCTCCTTTTGCGATGAAGATTGCCATGGAGAAGGCGGCTATTTATGGAACTGGCTGGGTGGCTGTTAAAAATTCTAATCATTTTGGTATTGCTGGTTATCATGCTTTGATGGCTGTGGAGAGGGATATGATTGGGATTAGTATGACTAATGCGAGTCCGCTGGTTGCGCCTACGTATTCGAGTGAACGTTTGTTGGGTACTAATCCAATGTGTTATGCTTTTCCTGCGGGTAGGTACCCGCCTTTGGTGGTTGATATGGCTACTTCTGCTGCTGCTAATGGTAAGCTGGAGATTGCACAGCGTAGTAATAGCCCTATTCCTGAGGGTTGGGCGCAGGATAAGGAGGGTAGAGTTTCTACTGATCCTGCTGAGCTTAAGGCTGGTGGTTCGCTGTTGCCTTTGGGCAGTGATAAGGATCATGGCAGCCATAAGGGGTATGGATTGAGTGCGACTGTGGATATTCTTACTGCGGTTTTGTCTGGTGCAAATTATGGTCCATGGGTTCCTCCTTTTGTGGCTTTTCTTGAGCCTTCTGCGAATCCTGTTGGTGAGGGTTTAGGTCATTTTTTTGGTGCAATGCGTGTGGATGGGTTTCGGCCTGCGGCTGATTTTAAGGATCATCTGGATAACTGGATTGAGCGGTTTAAAAGTGCGAAGACTATTGATCCTGAGAAACGGGTGATTATTCCCGGAGAACCGGAGTATGCTTTTGAACAGGAACGGAAGGTGTCTGGGATTCCTTTGATTGATGCAGTGGTTAATGATTTGAACGAACTGGCGGATAAGTTGGAAATAGCGCGTTTGTAAATAGGATTAGGTGTAAGTGAGGGTTAAGGTTGAGGAGAGAGTTATGGGGCAGGGAGAGAGTTATGGGCGGGAGAGAGTTGAGGAGCAGGAAGAGGGTTAAGGGGCAGGGAGATCTTCTCCTAAAATTAAAAAAAAGAAATGTGTTGTATTCCGTCTGGAATCTTTGTCTGAAGGGACAAATTTCCTAGGACTGCAACAACATCATTCCTTCTTTTTTAATAGATTGTACAAACAACCGTTTTATAAACTGTTCTGTTCAACAATTTATTATCATTCCTTCTTTTTAATAGATTGTACAAACCACCGTTTTATAAACTGTTCTGTTCAACAATTTATTATCATTCCTTCTTTTTAATAGATTGTATAAACCACCGTTTTATAAACTGTTCTGTTCAACAATTTATACTATTCCTTCTTTTTAATAGATTATACAATTGCTAATTTGCTGTATACAAACCAGCATGCTACAGATGATCTAAAAAGAAAAAGGATATTATAATGTGCAGGCCTAGGAATTTTGCCCTTCAGCAAAGGTTCCAGCCGGAATCATTGTGATATCTTTTTCTGGCGAAGCTTGGAGAAACTTCTTTTTTCCATATAGCTGATTCTTAAAACCGATAATAGTCGTTAACGCAAAAAAGGCATGCCATTGGCACACCTTTTAAATTATTTTTGAATCTTGTTATCTTAGTGTATTCCTCTAAAGATCCGGCTCCATCTGATCTTGTTAAAGAAAGAACCATCTGTACTGTAACTCATCCAGACAAATAAAGCTTTTCCAACAATGTGATCCTCTGGAACAAAGCCCCAGTAACGGGAATCCAATGAATTATGCCTGTTATCACCCATCATCCAGAAGTAGTCCATTTTAAAGGTATAGGTATCCGTTTGTACCCCGTTAATTTTCCATCCGTTACCAGACTTCTCTAATTTATTACCTTCATAAATCTCAATGGCACGTTTGTACATAGGCATAGTTGCACTATCCAGTTTAACAGTCCATCCTTTTTTAGGGATTTTAACCGGACCCCAGTTATCTGCATTCCATTTCCGGTTAGGATCTTGTGGAAACAAACCAGGCTCCACAGAACCAGGCGCTGCTGTGCGTGTATTTACGGAAACTACAAAATCAAGTTTTTTTACTTGTGCCATCATTTCTGGTGTACCCACAAAATTGTAAGTATCCTGAGAAACGGCACTAATGTCTTTATCAATCACAAACCCAAGGTCTTCGAAAACACTGAAATTAACATCGTTAGACTTAAATTTAACCAGGTAATCAATTTGCCCTGTTCCTTTCATTGGTTCAGCTTTTCCATTAACAGAAACTAATCCGTTAGACATAGAAAGAACATCACCACTAATCCCGATACAGCGTTTGATATAGTTTTCTCTTTTATCAACAGGCCTGCTCACAATGGTATACTGACTGCGAACAGCCTCAGCACCTACAGAGCGGACCATATCATAATAATCACGGTCTTGGGCTTCCAGGGCAACAGTATCCCCATCAGGAAAATTGAATACAACTACATCATTACGTTTGATGTCCTGCATTCCGGGTAATCTGCGGTATTTCCACTGGATACCATCATAATAAGCTTTGGTACCTGTGACAGGCATGGTATGGTGGGCAAAAGGAAAAGCAACAGGTGTCATCGGTATCCTGGCACCGTAATTTACTTTACTTACAAACAGGAAATCTCCAATTAAAAGAGATTTTTCCATTGATCCTGTTGGAATAGTATAAGCTTCAATAAAAAAAACACGGATTACAGTAGCAGCGATCACAGCGAAAACGATCGCATCAAACCACTCCCGGCTCTTTGTTTTTTTCTTTTTAGGCGCAGTATCTTTATTCTTTTGCCAGAATTTCAAATTCATAGTTTTGTTATTTTAAATTAAATATATCAGATATATTAAAAAATCCTTGTTTATGCTGTAACCACTCTGCAGCAACAACAGCACCTAAAGCAAACCCGGCGCGGCTATGGGCAGTGTGTTTGAGTTCGATTTCATCAACTTCTGAGCTGTAAATCACCGTATGGGTACCTGGAATATTTTCGATCCTTTGTGAAGCGATCAATACCTGGTCTTGTTTAAGTACTTCAATGGTTGCGTTACCATCCAATTCATTTACCCATTCGGTTTTACGATCAAGGTTCTCGATAATATCTTCAGCGATCGTCATTGCCGTACCGCTTGGAGAATCTAGCTTTTGGGTATGGTGAATTTCTTCCACCTGGACATCATACACCGGATAGTTATTCATTATTTTAGCAAGAACTTCATTGATATGAAAGAACAAGTTAACCCCTATACTGAAGTTTGATCCATATAGTAAGGTATTGTTACGGCTGAGGCATTCATTTTTTATTTCCTGCAACTGACCATACCACCCTGTAGTACCTACAACAAGGGGTACATTGGCATCAAAGCAGGCATAAATATTTTTAATGGCGGCATCAGGCATGCTGAAATCAATAGCAACATCTGCCTTTCTTAAATTTGAAGAGGTTAGATCATCTAAGTTATCTGCACTGATCTTCAGGACAATTTCGTGTCCTCTTTCGATAGCAAAACGCTCAATAATCTGACCCATTTTACCGTAACCGATTAAAGCTATATTCATTTGTTATTATTTTATAAGATTGATTGCTGGTACAAAAATGGTAAATTCTATAATCTAAATGCGATTTTTAATGCAGGTGCAAAAGAATTATATCCATACATAGAATTTGAGTTAATTAAAGAAGGAGAAATCTTGAAAGCAAGATCATTTCCAATATCAAAATATTTCAACCGGGCATCTACATAGGCATCAATCACATTTATGGCATATACACCGATTAGGGAAAAGATAACCACCTCCCGGTTCCTGCGGTAAACATCTTTTGCCGTAATCAAGGCTGAAGTTTGCACACGCGCCAGTGGGTTGTTTCCGGGTGTAGGTAAATCATTATTTTCGGTCCGGTATTGAAGCTCTCTCAGGTAAAGCTTATAGTTATTGGTATTCTGAAAATAGGACATCACCAGCAAAGTTCCGCCAGTGTAGATACCAGCTACTTTAAGTCCGCGATATACGTTAAGTCCATTTCCTACCTGTCCCCATCCCGGGATGATCATGGACCTGAATATTGCTTTTCGTGCAGCAACTTTACCCAGGTTAACATACTTTGCTGTATCTGGCTTAGGTGCACGTTTCAGGCTATCGCCTTTAATACTGAAGTCTTCCTGCCCCTTTACTGTAAATGCAGCAAAACATAGGAAAACCGATAAAAATAATATTTTTGACATTACCAGTCTAATAATTCTAAAATTCTGCTCAGGTCATCATCAGAAACAAAAGGAATTTCGATTGCACCTTTACCATTTTCGCCAACCTTCAGTTTTACCTTGGTGGCAAACCGCGAAGCTAGGTCTTTTTGAAGTTTCTGATATTCAAAAGAAGTCCCCTGGGTTTGTTTTACTGCCTGAGGTTTCAATTGTAAGCTATTTATACTTCTTACAAGTTCTTCTACTTTACGGACAGACAGGCCTTTATCTATAATTTCCTGATGGATAAACAACTGCTTCTCCGCAGACTCTACATTGACTAGTGCACGTGCATGACCCATCGAGATCTTTTGGTCACGGATGGAGATCTGAATTGCTGGTGGCAGCTTCAATAAACGCAGGTAATTGGTTACCGTAGACCTGTTTTTGCCTACGCGTTCCCCTAATTGCTCTTGTTTAAGGTTACATTCTTCCAGCATCCGCTGAAAACTGAGTGCAACTTCAATGGCGTTTAGGTTTTCACGCTGGATATTTTCAATCAATGCCATTTCCAGCATTTGCTGATCATTGGCTTGACGTATGTAAGCTGGTATGTCGGTTAATCCTGCAAGTTTAGATGCTCTTAAACGCCTTTCACCTGATATTAACTGGAATTTTCCATCATCGGCTTTCCTTACAGTGATTGGCTGTATAAGGCCCTGTACACGGATAGAATCCGCCAGTTCATTTAATGCAACCTGATCAAATTCCGTACGTGGCTGATAAGGATTGGTTAAAATATCGCTGATATTGATATGCCCGATAGGATTACTATTGGGTTGTGATTTCTGCTCAGTTTCGCTTACCGGATTTACCGCGTTCTTTGGCGGATGCACCGAATCGGAGTCATCCAAAAGCGCACTCAATCCTCTGCCTAAACCTGTTTTTCGCTGAAAAGATGTCATTAAATTTTATTTAAATAGTTGCAGAAGTCAAACCCTCGGTCTCTTTAACCAATCCGTTTTTACGGACAATCTCGCGGGCAAGATTCAAATAATTGATCGCGCCTTTACAATTGGCATCATGCATGATGACAGAAACCCCATAGCTTGGTGCTTCACTCAAACGGGTATTGCGCTGTATAATGGTATCAAAAACAAGCTCTTGAAAATGGGTGCGTACTTCTTCTACTACCTGGTTGGATAAACGCAGGCGCACATCATACATAGTTAACAGAATGCCTTCGATTTCGAGTTCGGGGTTTAGCCTGTTTTGAACGATTTTGATTGTATTTAACAATTTGCCTAGTCCTTCTAATGCAAAATATTCACATTGTACAGGAATGATTACTGAATCTGCAGCTGTTAGGGCATTGATGGTGATTAAACCGAGTGAAGGAGAACAATCTACAATGATAAAATCGTACTGGTCTTTGATCTTTTCCAATACTGCTTTCATTTTATATTCCCTGTTTGGCAAATTGATCATCTCAATTTCTGCTCCTACCAGGTCTATATGTGCAGGTAAAAGGTCCAGGTTGGGTGTTTCGGTCTTCTGAATAGCTTCGGATGGTTCTACATCATTAATGATGCATTCATAAATACTGTTTTTTATGCTTCTTGGATCAAATCCAATTCCTGAAGTAGAATTGGCTTGCGGATCTGCATCTACCAATAGGGTTCTGTATTCTAAAACGGCCAGGCTAGCGGCTAAATTTATAGATGAAGTTGTTTTACCTACACCACCTTTCTGATTTGCCAATGCAATAATTTTACTCATTTATCTTTTTAATAATTACCAGTTATATCCCTGAGAACTTTTGTATTCGATTTCTTTATGTAAAAAAACGTGATTATTGCCTATATTTAGGGGCTTTTCAACAATGAGCTAAGATACAAACTAAATGACAATATTAGTGTTAAACACTTAAGTGTTTTAAACATGTTATTAACAATTCATTCATGATCACAATCATTTCGGGAACTAACAGACCAGGTAGTAATACGCTAAAAGTTGCTAAATATTATCAGGATACCCTGGCAATAAAAGGAGAGCATGCAAATATCCTGAGTATGGAAGAGCTTCCTGAAAAGCTGATTACCTCAGACTTGTATGGAAAAAGGTCTCCGGAATTTGAACTGATCCAGCAACGCATCACTGCAACTACGAAGTTCATATTTATCATTCCAGAGTACAATGGCAGCTTTCCCGGCGTCTTGAAAACGTTTATTGATGCTTGTACTTTCCCTGATAGTTTTTATGATAAAAAAGCATGTTTAATCGGTATTTCTTCTGGCAAATATGGAAATATCAGGGGCATAGATCATTTTGGCGGGGTATGCAGCTATTTACACCTGCACGTACTTCCATTGCGCCTGCATATTCCGGCAATTAAAACGGAGCTGGATGAACAGGGTGCTTTTTATAAGGAGGATACCCTGAAATTTACTACAGAACAAATAGATAAATTTATAGCTTATTAAACACCAAATGATGTCCAGGTTTTTCCTTCGTTCCCAAAAATAAAATATCCCGGGTATAACATTTCTGCCACGTCTTCCATCGAATTTACAAATGATTCAGGATCACTAAAAAAGGCAGAGGAGTCTTCCATCAGGTAAACACGGTTGTATTCTACTGCTGGCCACTCGCTTTTTAACAGGGAGGGTGCAGTTCCCATAAGGTCTAGCATACTGCTATGAGGCTGGTGATAAATGAGCACTTTTGCCTGTATCGGATCGGCTTGCATTTCGCCACCTGCGGATTCGATCAGCACGTCTAGAATCGTGCTTTGTATATTTTGCTGATCCAGACAGGCTACGGGTACTTTGTCCATAAATTTAATCTTATGCAGGATGATATCCACTCGTTCTTGCAGCTCTTCCCGCAGCAATTCATCTTCAACATTATTTATAACTGCATTTAAAATAGACATAGCGATTAATTTATTACTTTGTGCAAAAATAGTATTCCTGAACCCATGCCCCGAATTATAAAAAATATTTTTTACATTTTGTGCCTCTTTTTCCTCTGGAGCTGCTCAAATGCTGATGAAAATGAGGGTAAAAAGGTTTTTCATATTAACCTGGACCAAAATTTAACTTCTATGGACCCTGCTTTTGCAAGGAACCAGAATGCGCTTTGGATGGTTAACCAGGTATTTAATGGCCTGGTACAGGTGGATAGCGGACTAAATGCGGTGCCGGCGATTGCAAAGTCTTGGGAGATTAGCGCTGATGGCCTTAACTATACCTTTCATTTGCGCAGTGATGTATTTTTCCATAACGATCCTCAATTTAAGAATGGTAAGGGCAGAAAGGTGGTGGCTGCTGATTTTGCCTATAGCTTTAACCGGTTGATTGATCCTAAGGTGGCGTCTTCGGGGGGCTGGATATTTAGTGATAAAGTGAAGGATGCGCATAGTTTTCTGGCGCTGAATGATAGTACCTTTCAAATTAACTTGCTTAAGCCTTTTCCGGCTTTCCTAAATATCTTAACGGCACAGTATTGTGTAGTGGTACCGCATGAAGTGGTGGATCATTATGGAAAAAATTTCAGAAGCCATCCTATTGGTACGGGGCCTTTTTGCTTTAAGTATTGGCGGGAGGATGAGATTCTGGTGTTGCTTAAGAATGAGAATTACTGGGAAAAGGATGGGAATATCAGACTTCCTTATCTGGATGCGGTAACGGTGTCGTTTATCAGCGATAAGCAGAGTGCATTTATGAATTTTATTAAAAAGGACCTGGATTTCTTTAATAGTGTTGATGGCAGCTATCGGGATGATATCTTAACCAAGAGTGGCGTGATGACCAGTAAGTATAAGGGGAAATTTCAACTGATTAAGGGTTCTTATCTCTGTACGGAGTATGTGGGTATCTTAGTGGATACTTCTAAATCTATTGTAAAAAGTTCTCCGCTCCGGTTCAAAAAGGTGAGGCAGGCTATTAATTACGGAATTGATAAGGCTAAACTGATTAAATATTTAAGAAATAGTATTGGGGTGCCGGCTACGGCTGGTTTTGTTCCTAAGGGGATGCCAGGTTTTGATAGTACCAGGGTAAAGGGATATCATTATGATCCTGTTAAGGCAGCTAAGTTGCTTATGGAGGCTGGTTATCCTAATGGAAAGGGTATGCCTGAGGTTACGTTAAGCACTTCCACTACTTACAGGGACTTGATTGAATTTATCCAGGGGGAATTGAATGCACTTGGCATGCGGGTTAAGGTTGATGTTACGCCTAGTGCGAGCTTACGTGAATTGATGGCAAAGAATGAGGTGAATTTTTTTAGGGGTTCATGGATTGCGGATTATCCGGATGCAGAAAACTACCTATCTGTGTTTTATTCTAAGAATAAGGTTCCTTATGGACCTAATTATACGGGTTATTTTAATAAGACTTTTGATCGTCTTTTTGAGCAGAGCTATTATCAGACGGATGCTAAAAAGCGGTATGCGATGAACCAGCAAATGGACAACATGGTAATGGAGCATGCGTCTATTGTACCGATTTTGTACGACCAGTCTGTTATTATGCTGCAAAATAACATTAGTGGTTACCCGATCAATGCATTGAGTTTAATGATCTTGAAGCGGGTAAAAAAGAAGTAAGTTTAGATTTCTTGTCATTAAGTGTTAAGGCGAAACAGGTTTTAATTTAAAAACAGATCTTCTCCTAAAATTAAAAAAAAGGAATGTATTATATTCCGGCTGGAATCTTTGCCTGAAGGGGCAAATTTCCTAGGCCTTCAATAACACACACCTTCTTTTTTAATAGATTATACAAACCAGTCATGCTACAGGTGATCTAAAAAAAAGGTATGTTATAATGTGCAGGCCTAGGAATTTTGCCCTTCAGCAAAGGTTCCAGCCGGAATCATTAAACATACTTTTTTTTGCGAAGCCTGGATAAAGCTAAACTCCTGGCGATTAATAAACCCGCCATGCTACAGGTGATCTAAAAAAAAGGCATGTTATAATGTGCAGGCCTAGGAATTTTGCCCTTCAGCAAAGGTTCCAGCCGGAATCATTAAACATACTTTTTTTTGCGAAGCTTGGATAAAGCTAAACTCCCTCACGATTAACCATAGCGATCCTACAACCTTAATTACTGTTTCGGCTGCATGCCCCCACCCATACCACCACTATTTTCATCCTGTTTTAGATCATCATTATTAATTTTCTTTTTAGAAGGAGCAAAAGAAACCTTACCAAATTTATAGCTAAAGTTAACCCCAAAAGAGCGCAATGGATAATAAATATTAGTCTGCTGTAAAAAGCTGCTGCTACTATTATCAGTACGGATATGCAAGTCACGTGTAAACGGATTAAGCATATTAACACCAACAGTAGCCTTCTTCTTCATCACCTCCTTTTTGAAAGCAGCACCATAAAAAGTCATCGCACCAGTAGTTCCCTGGAAAGTCTTTTTACGTCCGCTATACACACCAAACAACTCAGTACTCCAACCCCCGTTAAAAGAAATTGCAGAACGGCCAAACACCGAATAATTTGCATACAAACCAGTACTCACATTATTTGCAGCATTCGTCACATTATACGTATACAAACTAAAGTTACCCATTAAAGTCCATTTAGGAGTAGGATTATAACTTCCAAAGATGTTACCACCATAAGACTTATTGGTACCCACATTAGAAAAAGTATTTAACCGCTGTTCAGGTAAATAAATAGTCTCAATCACATCCTCAGTCTCACGGTAAAAAATAGAAGCATTAATCATTGACCCCTTAATAAAAGTAGAATATCCCAGTTCGATTAAATCCGTTAGTTCCGGTCTTAAATCTGGATTACCCTGCGATTGATTTTGCGGGTCATTCTGGTTTAAGAAAGGATTCAGGTAATTCAAACTCGGCCGCTGCATCCTTCTGTTATAGCTCAGTTTCAAAGTAGAACTCTTATTTAAAGTCTTTGAAATAATGGCACTAGGGAACAAGTTAAAATAATCATTTTTAAAGTTTAGAGAAGCACCAGACAAACCACTGATATCCGTATACTCCGCCCTCAAACCACCCTTCACATCCAGGGTTTTAGCCAATTTAAAGCTCAACACCCCATAAGCCGCAGCAACATTCTGATCATAATCAAAATCCTGCTCGCTGCTCGCATACTTACTCTGGATATTTCTGAAGATCCCCTTCGCACCAGTTTCCAGGATCATCCCCTTAGCAAAAGGATAAACATAATCCGTTTGTATGGTATACTCATTATTCTTACCCGTATTATCACCATTTATCGTGATCGTATTTCCAGTAGCAGGAAAAGTATTAAAAGTGGAAAACTCTGTCGTATTTCTACCAAAGCTAGCCTGACCAGAAACAGTAAACTCTTCACCAGCCTTCTTAGAAGTCCTTCTATAATCTGCACTCCAATCCACATTACTCACACCAGCCTCATTATCAGAAGTACGCAAGTAACTAGATGTAGCATTATTAATAGTTTGTGCTACCCCAAAAGAACCATCAGAACCATTAGAAAACTTATTATACTTTACATTAGTAGAAAAGCTATTATAAGCATTCACATCATAATCAAGGCCAAAGCCACCATTATAAGCATAACGCTTAGCACGCGTAAAACCACTTTGTAAAATCGTAGAATTATCCGCATAAACCTGGTTAACCAAATCAACCCTGGTATCCTGCGGAATCGCATACTGTCCACCAGCATTTGCCGAAACAGCCAAACGGCCCTTTTTAACATTTAAGCTAAAATTGCCATTATTTTGACGGGTACCCGCAGCCAGGCTCACATTTCCATTAATTCCCTGAGCAGTTTTTCTTTTCGTAATAATATTAATGATACCACCCGCACCCTCCGCATCATACTTAGCAGAAGGACTGGTAATCACCTCTACACTTTTAATCTCCTCAGCAGGAATCATTTTTAAGGCATCAGCCACACTACCCGCCATCGTACCAGAAGGTTTTCCATTGATCAGCACCCTCACTGCACTACCCCGTAAAGAAGGCGTACCATCGATATCCACAGTAAGCATAGGCACTTTACGCATTACATCACTCGCGTTACCACCAGGATTACTCACATCCTGCTCTGCATTATAAACCAGTTTGTCAATCTTATTTTCAACAAGTGGTGTTTTACCAACAATAGCAACCTCCTTAAGGTTACTTTGCGTACCGCTGATAGAAATTGTACCCGCATTTAAATCTGGTTTTTCTGGCGTAGTGGTCAGTAAAACCGATTTACTTTTATAGCCCATAAAACCAACCACCAGTTTATATTTATCAGGTGAGATATTTTGAAGGGTCACTTTCCCTTTGGCATCCGTAACCCCGCCATTAACAGACTTATTATCTTTAATCCGGACTAAGGAAATCGTAGCATAATCTACGGGAGCCTTTGTAGCAGAGTCTACAATCACAGCAGTAATGCGACCAGTGACCGTTACCTTCGGTGCACCTCCCATACCAAACTGAGCTCTAGCCTCCTGCATGAAAATCAAAATGGTGAATATTAGTAGTAATCTTTTCATAAAATTTATAATAGTTAATCTAATTGCTGAATTAGTCTGTGCAAATGTAGAATTGTTACACCCCGAAATGAATTGTTTTTGACGACTGGCTATAATAACGGGGTGAACTATAGAAATATACCGGTAAATAAAAAGCCCTGATCATTAAATCAGGACTTTTTTTATAAAAAAGGACAAGTTTTGTAATTTTGATTATATCACAATATTTACAATCCGGCCTTTCACAACAATTACTTTTTTAGGCGTTTTACCCTCCAGGTATTTTTGCACCTGCTCATCAGCAAGCACCAACGCCTCAATCTCGGCAGCCTCCAGCGTAAGACTTAAGTTTAAGTTTAAACGCGTTTTACCATTAACAGAAACAGGATAGCTAAATTCATCCTCTACCATATAAGCAGGATTGAATATTGGGTAAGCCGCATTAGACAAACTCTCTTTATGACCAAGCAGCGACCACAGTTCTTCTGTAATATGAGGTGCATAAGAAGAAAGCACAATTACCAGCTCCTGCAAAATTGCGCGCTTGTCACATTTCAGCTCAGTAAGCTCGTTCACTGCAATCATAAAGCTAGATACAGAAGTGTTAAAAGAGAAACGTTCTACATCATCCTGAACTTTTTTAATGATCTTATGCAAAGCTTTCCACTCCGCTTTTGAAGGCTCAGCATTGCTCACATTAAATTCCCAGGCATCATTATGGAATAATCTCCAAAACTTACGCAAAAACTTAAACACCCCCTCAATACCATTCGTATTCCAAGGTTTGCTTTGTTCCAGCGGGCCCAAAAACATTTCATACATCCTTAAAGTATCCGCACCATAACTAGCAATCAACACATCAGGATTAACCACATTAAATTTAGATTTAGACATTTTCTCTACCTCTACACCGCAGACATATTTTCCGTTTTCTAAAATAAATTCTGCATCTGCAAATTCAGGTCTGAATAACTTAAATTTTGGAATATTAAGCACCTCGTTCTCCACAATATTCACATCCACATGTAATGCAGAAGTTTTATACCCGCTCTTTAATCCATGAGACACCAAAGTATTTGTTCCCCTTCCCTGCTCATCCACCACACGGTAAACAAAATTACTTCTCCCCTGGATCATCCCCTGGTTAATCAGTTTTTTAAATGGTTCCTCTTCATTTACATGACCAAGATCTTTAAGGAACTTATTCCAGAAACGGCTATACAATAAGTGACCAGTAGCATGCTCAGAGCCACCAATGTAAAGATCTACATCTTTCCAATATTCGATAGCTTCTTTGGAAGCAAAAGCTCCTTTATTATTGGCATCCATGTACCGGTACCAATACCAGCTAGAACCAGCCCATCCTGGCATCGTACTCAGCTCATAAATATACTGCTTATCATAATTCCAGCCCTCTGCCCTGCCCAATGGCGGTTCACCACTCTCTGTTGGCAGATATTTATCCACTTCAGGAAGCAATAAAGGCAATTCTTCTTCTTTAATTAGATAAGGCAGACCATCTTTAAAATAAACCGGAATAGGCTCTCCCCAATAACGCTGACGGCCAAAAATAGCATCGCGCATCCGGTAGTTAATTTTAGCTTTACCAACTTTTTGCGTTTCCAGCCAGGTATTTAAAGTCCCGGTCGCCTCTGCATAATTCATTCCATTGATAAAGCCAGAATTGATATACTTTCCTTCCCTGGTATGATCTGCCTGCAAATCGATATCTTTTTGTCCATCTAAAATCTGAACTATTGGCAAATTAAAATGCTTTGCAAACAACCAATCACGCTGATCGCCACTAGGCACGCCCATAACCGCTCCGGTACCATAACCAGCAAGTACGTAATCGGCAATCCATAACTGCACGCGCTCACCACTTACCGGGTTAATTACATAACTGCCGGTAAAAGCACCAGAAACAGTTTTTGTATCCGCCATGCGGTCCAGCTCCGATTTCTTTTTAGTTTGTGCAATATAATTTTTGATATCCTCAATTTGTGCAGCAGTAGTTAAAGCAGCAACCAATTCATGCTCAGGAGCAAGCACAAGGTAAGAAACACCAAATATGGTATCTACACGGGTAGTGAAAACCTCAATATATTCAGCAGGCAAAACAATGCCTTCAGTAGTTTCAATTTTAAAACGCACACTGGCACCCACACTCTTACCAATCCAGTTTCTTTGCATTTCTTTAACCGGCTCTGGCCAGTCAATTGTATTGAGCCCTTGCAGCAAACGTTCTGCATAAGCAGAGATACGCATGCTCCACTGCATCATTTTTTTCTGCTCTACCGGATGGCCGCCACGCTCAGAATATCCCTCTTTAACTTCATCATTAGCCAATACTGTTCCCAATGCTGCGCACCAGTTTACCGTACTTTCTCTCAGGTAAGTTAAACGGTATTTAAGCAATTCTTCCTGTTTTTGTTCTGGAGTCATGGCTGCCCAGTCGCTTGGCATAAAGCTTTTCACTTCCTCATCACAAACTGCTTTCACATCTGCGGTACCCGCAGCATTGAATTTCTCAATCAGCGTCGTGATATCTTCCGCTTTATCTGTATCCAGGTTATACCAGGAATTAAACAGCTGCATAAAGATCCATTGCGTCCATTTATAATACTCAGGCTCACTGGTACGCACCTCGCGGCTCCAGTCAAATGAAAACCCAATCTGGTCCAGCTGTCTGCGGTAAGTATTAATATTTGTTTCTGTAGTCAATGCCGGATGCTGCCCGGTTTGTATCGCATACTGCTCGGCAGGCAACCCAAAAGAATCATATCCCATTGGGTGCAATACATTATATCCTTTTAATCTTTTATATCTTGAAAATATATCTGAGGCGATGTAACCTAGCGGATGGCCAACATGCAATCCTGCCCCTGAGGGATAAGGAAACATATCTAACACATAAAATTTAGGTTTAGCAGAATCTTTCTCTGCTTTAAACGTTTGGTGCTCCGCCCAGTACCCTTGCCACTTCTGTTCTATTTCTTTAAATTGGTAATCCATTACAGCTTATTCCTTTATATCTGGCGAAAATAAAGAAATTCCAAACTAATCCATACGATACATTGAACATTAACCGTTTAAAAGCCATATAATTTATTTTAGTTGCTTATATTTTTTTATTTTCGCAGAACATAAATAAACAACATGGAAGAATTTGAAGTTAGCGACGCTTCTAAGAAGACAAAAACCATTTATATCTCAACGATATTTAGCATTACGCTGGTTTTGTTAACGCTGGGCATTTTAGGTTTAATACTGGTGCACGCAAAGAACCTGTCTAACTATGTGAAAGAGAATATAGTTTTAAACATTATAGTGGATGAAGGCGCTAAAGAGGCCGATGTATTGCAATTTCAGAAAGAGCTGAATGCAAACGCAGCAGTAAAACAGACGCAATATGTAAACAAAGAACTTGCGGCAAGGAACCTGACACAAGATCTGGGCGAAGATTTTGTTAATTTTCTGGGTTACAACCCCTTGCTTTCAACAGTAGACGTTTACATGAAAGCAGATTATGCGAATAACAAGAGCATTGACTCCTTAAAAGCGAATATCAGCAAAAACCCGGTAGTAAAAGAAGTGATCTATCAAAGTTCATTAATTGATATGGTCAATAAGAACATTAATACCATTGGACTGATCATACTTGCTTTTGGCGTAATTTTATTAGTGATCTCCATTGCGTTGATCAACAACACCATCAGACTGGCTATTTATTCACAGCGTTTCCTGATTAAAAGCATGCAGCTGGTCGGTGCCACCAAAGGATTTATCCGCAAACCATTTGTTTTGATAGCGATGCTGCATGGATTAATTGCCTCATTTATTGCGGTAATCATCTTATTAGGACTTTTATATTACGCTCAAAAAGAAATTCCTGAAATTATTATCCTGAGAAACTATACTGAGTTTGGTATCGTTTTCTTATTTTTAGTTGGTGTAGGGATTTTTATCACTGCATTGAGCACTACTTTTGCAGTAGGCAAATATTTACGTTTAAAAATTTACGATCTTTATAGATAATGATAGAAAAAAAAGCAACTCCTGCTGGCCAGGATAAGAACGAATTGGTTTTCACCAAAAAGAATTATCAGCTGCTGTTAATTAGCATGGCTATTGTTGTTGCTGGATTTATCCTGATGATAGGCACAACTGACATCTATGATGTAAGAAAAACACTTATCGCACCAATGACAGTGCTTTTTGGATTCGGATTTGGTATTTACGCAATACTGAAAAAGTAACCGCCCTATGACTTTATTTCAAACAATTATCCTCGCTATTATAGAGGGGTTAACGGAGTTTTTGCCTGTTTCTTCTACCGGGCACATGATTGTTGCCTCTTCAGTGATGGGAATAGCTACTGACCCATTTGTAAAATTATTTACCATTGTGATCCAGCTGGGAGCTATTCTTTCTGTAGTGGTATTATATTTCAAACGTTTTTTCAGGACATTTGATTTCTACTTAAAGTTATTCGTAGCCTTTATCCCGGCCGTGATCTTTGGGCTTTTGCTGAGTGATAAAATAGATCAGCTGATGGAAAGCCCGCTTACCGTAGCCATATCACTGGTAATAGGTGGAGTGATCTTATTGTTTGTAGACAAATGGTACAATAAACCAACCATCCATTCGGAGGATGAAATAAACTATATGACTGCTTTAAAAATCGGTCTTTTTCAATGTCTGGCCATGATACCAGGTACTTCAAGATCAGGTGCAAGTATTGTTGGTGGTATGTCATTGAAATTAAGCCGGAAAGTAGCAGCAGAATTTTCTTTCTTTTTAGCGGTTCCCACTATGGTTGCTGCAACAGCAAAGAAATTACTTGATTTTTACAATGAAGGACATACCATCTCTTCTAATCAGGTACAGATCCTGGTAGTAGGGAATGTAATTGCCTTTATTGTTGCCCTACTGGCTATTAAGAGCTTTATTGGATACCTGAACAAAAATGGGTTTAGAGTCTTTGGATGGTACCGTATCATCGCAGGATTAGTCATCATTGCATTAATATACAGCGGCCACAACTTGCAGATAATTTAATTGTGTAAATTGCCGATTCATTTAGATTACCGTTTTGAGCGCAGAAAAGTTATTGCAAAGAACCTTCAATTTTGCAGAGGGAGAATTATTACTCATCAACAAACCCTATAAGTGGACAAGTTTTGATGTAGTTGGGAAAATCAGGAACTCCTTAAAACCACTGAAACTTAAAGTTGGCCATGCAGGCACACTAGATCCTTTAGCGACCGGCCTTTTAATCCTGTGTACAGGAAAGCTGACTAAACAAATTGACACTTTTCAGGCAGAAGATAAGGAATACACCGGAACCATGATCCTTGGTGCCACAACGCCTTCATTTGACATGGAGACAGTAGCAGACGCCGAATTTCCATTAGATGGCCTGACCGAAGAAGCTATCTATGCCGCTACACAACCTTTTACAGGTGATATACAGCAATACCCGCCTGCGCATTCTGCAGTGAAAGTAAATGGAGAGCGTTTATATGTAAAAGCCCGCAGAGGAGAAGAGCAAGAATTACGCTTGCGTTTTGTTTCTGTACCTGTGTTTGAAATCACCCGTATTGCCCTCCCAGAAGTAGATTTCAGGATCGTATGCAGCAAGGGTACCTATATCAGGTCTTTAGTATCCGATTTTGGGAAACACCTGGATAATGGCGCATACCTTTCTAAACTTACCCGTACCCGCAGCGGCGATTTTCTTTTAGAAAATGCTTTTGAGGTAACGGATTTGGTTGAGTATCTTCGTCATAAAAGAGAAGAAGCAGCTAAAAATCCATTACCAGAAATCATTTAATATGCATAACCACCTCAGCAATAAATATCTGCGTTTTCTTAAAGATTTTCTGCTCATAGCTTGTGGCATCGTATCCGCTTGCTTTGGCTTGAAAAGCTTTTTAATGCCGAGTGAGTTTATTGATGGTGGGGTAACCGGTATCTCTCTGCTAATTAGTACGCTGACTGGTTTTAAATTATCTTACCTGATCCTGATCATCAATATTCCTTTTGTTATTCTTGGTTTTAAACAAATTGGCAAAGCATTCGCGATCAAAACAGCTTTTGCAATTGCAACACTCGCTATTTTTCTAATCATCTTACCTTTTCAACCTGTTACGCACGATAAACTGCTGATCGCCTTTTTTGGAGGACTGTTTTTAGGGGGCGGAATAGGGCTTGCCATGCGTGGCGGATGTGTGATTGACGGCACAGAGGTACTTGCACTATATATTAGTAAGAATAGCCAGCTTACTGTGGGTAATATTATCCTGCTTCTAAACATTGGGATTTTTGGTGTAGCTGCGGCATTTTTAGGTTTAGAAACCGCTATGTATGCAATTCTCACCTATCTATCTGCTTCTAAAACAATAGACTTTGTGGTAAACGGGATTGAGCAATATATCGGCGTTACAATTATCTCTGAGAAGAAAGAAGAAATTAAAGCTTTTCTGATCACTGAAATGAAAAGAGGCGTAACCGTTTACAAAGGAGAAGGCGGATACGGAGAAAAAAAAGAGATCGATATTTTATATACCGTCGTTACAAAACTAGAAATGGGTAAACTTCAAACAGAGATCCGGCAGATTGATCCGGACGCTTTTGTCGTGCAGCAACAGATTTCTGATATCAAAGGAGGGGTGGTTAAACGCCATGCCCTGCATTAATTTAACAAGATTTTGAAAACATATAACCACCTGTCCGAATTTAAAAGACTAAACAATGCTGTTGTGACCATAGGCACATTTGATGGGGTACATTATGGGCACCAGAAGATTATCAAAAGACTTTGTGAACTGGCAAAATCTACAGGCGGGGAAAGCGTAATTCTTACCTTCTTTCCTCATCCCAGGTTAATTATCGATCCAGAGAACCAAGATTTGAAGATGATCAATACGATCGAAGAAAAGGCAGCTATATTAGCTAGTCTCGGAGTAGACCATTTGATCATCACTCCCTTTACCAGGGATTTCTCTAATCTTAGTCCTTCAGAATACATCAAGAACATCTTAGTTGATACAATAGGCACCAAACAGATTATTATTGGTTACGATCACCGTTTTGGGAAAGACAGATCTGGCGGCATGAAAGATCTAACTGCATTCTCCGGTCCTTATGGTTATGGAATAGAAGAAATTGGCGAACAAGATATCAATGACGTTGCAGTAAGTTCTACCAAGATCAGGCAATCTCTGCTTAGCGGAGATGTAAAGTTAGCTTCAGAATACCTGGGCTATAATTTTAGCTTATGCGGCCCAGTTATTAAAGGGGATAAAATAGGCCGCACTATTGGTTTTCCTACCGCTAACATCTTTATTGAGCAACCCTATAAGCTCATTCCATCAGACGGTATTTATGCCGTTACCGTAGAAATGGAACAAGAGTCCTATCCAGGCATGGCATACATTGGCCAGCGCCCTACAATTAATGGAATGACCAGGAATATTGAAGTCAACATTTTTGACTTTAACAAAGAGATCTATGGACAGTCAATCAAAATGAATTTCTGCGAATTTCTAAGACATGATGTAAAATTTACCGGCCTAGAGGCACTAAAAGTACAGTTGCATCAAGATAAAGAAGATACATTGTCATATTTCAGGAATAATAGTTAATTTCAAAATAACAGCCTCGTAATTACCTAAAAAACGCCTTTTTTTTCCTATATTGCGGTAATGAGGGGTTTATTAACGATTCTTTTAATCCTTTTTATAACTAATTTATGCTTCGCTATTGAGCATGAGCATACCCGGCATGCCTTTCATCCTGTAAAAGAGAACAAGATCATCTTAATGGCCAGTTTCTTCCATAAAGTGCGTCCGCAAAGCTCTAATATAAACGAAGACAGATTTGAACAACCAACTTATATCCAGCAGCTGCTAAAAAAGCAGGAAATTGCATCTGTTCAATTGTTTCAGCGTACAGATAATAAGTTACTTCAATATTATGCAGCAGCGGTCTATATAGCCGATGCACGATCAAATTATAAATTTATCTATCATTTTTTGTTTCCCAAGCACGTTTTCTGGTAAATAGTTACGACTAAGCCCATTTTAGAAAAATTGCTGCTCAGGCAAGCTCATGATACTTATCACTTTATCCTATACGCATTTATGCTACATCTACCCGTATTAATTACAGACTTGGGTCTGATACTCGCCGCTGCTGGGGTTACTACTCTACTTTTTAAAAAAATTAACCAGCCATTGGTCCTTGGTTATATTTTAGCAGGTTTACTAGTTGGCCCTCACGTTAATTTTATCCCTACAGTAACCGACAATGAAAGCATCCATATCTGGGCAGAAATTGGTGTAATCTTTTTATTATTTAGCCTTGGACTAGAATTTAGTTTTAAAAAACTAGTTAAAGTAGGCGGTTCTGCCTCCATTACCGCCATCGTTGAAGTCGTTTGTATGCTCCTGATCGGCTTTGTTGCCGGTAAAGCAATGGGCTGGTCATTGATGGACAGCATTTTCCTGGGGGGTATCCTCTCTGTTTCCTCCACCACCATTATCATCAGGGCATTTGAAGAATTAGGCGTCAAGCATAAGAAGTTTGCCGGGTTGGTATTCGGTGTACTCATCGTAGAAGATCTAGTGGCTATTTTACTCCTTGTCCTATTATCTACCCTAGCCGTAAGCAGGCAATTTGCCGGAGCAGATATGTTCTTCTCCATCTTAAAGCTTTGCTTCTTCCTGATCCTGTGGTTTATTGGCGGTATTTTCATTGTCCCTACTTTTTTAAAGGCCACCAAAAAGCTAATGAACGACGAGACCATGCTGATCGTTTCTATCGCCTTATGTTTGATTATGGTGATGTTAGCTGTCAAAGTTGGCTTCTCTCCTGCCCTAGGTGCTTTTATTATGGGCTCTATCCTGGCCGAAACTACACAAGCAGAAAAAATTGAACACCTGACCAAATCCGTGAAAGACCTTTTTGCGGCAATCTTTTTTGTTTCCGTAGGTATGCTGATCGATCCGGGAATATTGGTCACCTATGCAGTACCGATCCTGGTTATTACCCTGGCCACAGTAATAGGAAAATTCTTAAGCTCAGGATTGGGTGCCCTGGTATCTGGCCAGCCACTTAAAACAGCCGTACAAACGGGAATGAGCTTAGCACAGATCGGTGAGTTTTCTTTTATTATCGCTACCCTTGGACTTACCCTAAAGGTAACCAGTGATTTCCTGTACCCTATAGCCGTAGCAGTTTCTGCCATCACCACCTTTACCACCCCCTACCTCATTAAAAATTCTGAAATGTTTTTCCTGTTCCTGGAACGAAAGATGCCTCAAAAATGGGTAGACGGGATTAGAAGATACAGTACCAGTACAGCCGGCATCACCACCATGAGTGACTGGAAAACACTGTTAAGATCTTATACCTTTAATACGATCATCCATTCGGTAATCCTGATTGCCATTATATTTACAGGCGCCAGATATTTACAGCCTTTTATAACCAGCCATATTGTAAATGGCAATAAAGGAAATATTATTAGCCTGGTTGTTTCCTTTATCATTATGGCTCCTTTTTTATGGGCATTAGCAATTAGAAGAATAGAAAAAAAGGCACATTCCCACCTCTGGTTAAATAAAAAATATACCCGCGGCCCGCTCATCGCTTTAGAAGTATTAAGGATCAGCCTGGCTATTTTTGCGGTAGGCTTTCTGATCTACCAATTCTACAATACCTGGGTGGCAGTGACCATTGCATTGGGCTTAATTGTGCTGATGATGATCATCTTCTCCAGGAAACTACAGGCATTTTACGACAGGCTAGAGCACCGCTTCTTATATAACCTAAACGCAAGGGATGAGCAAAATAAACAGCCAGAGATTTTACCCTGGGACACCCACCTAACAGAATTAACGGTCTCTCCAGAATCAGCATTAGTTGGCAAATCACTTATCGAACTGGCAGTGCGGGAAAAATACGGTGTAAACATCGCCCTCATTGAAAGAGGCAGTAAAATGATCCCTACACCTAACCGTGATGAAAGGCTATATCCTAATGATAAAGTGATGTTAATTGGTACCGATGACCAGCTCGCAGCGATCAGTGAATTATTTAAAGGTGGAATAGAAGAAAGCCAGGAATCGTATTTCCCTAAAAAAGACATGACCCTGCAAAAAATCGTCATTACTTCCTCTTCTCCAGTCTTTGCACAAACGATCCGAAATTCTGGAATCAGGGAAAAGACACAAGGACTCGTGGTAGGAATTGAGCGAAACGGCATTCGGATCCTAAATCCAGATTCTAACCTGGTATTTGAGCATGACGACATTGTATGGATCGTAGGTAACAATAAAAAGATCCCGGACCTGCTTAAGAAAACTTAAAAGTCATTTTTTATTTATTGAACTAAAAAGCTAGCTTAGCTCATTATAAAAATTAGCGGTGATAAAGCTAAGGTTCAATGCATAATTATGAAGATCGACCAGGAAAAGAGTGATTTTTTAGATGAGATGCTGGAGCGCTGGCAGCAGGACAGGCTCTTATCTGAAAGTGAAGTGCAAAAACTACGCGCAAGCTATGAAGCAAAATCTTTTGACTGGCGCCGGCTCGCCCAGTATTCTTTCTGGATCGCGATGGCATGCGGGGTCGTATCCCTGGGTGCCCTGCTCATAGACGATAAAATCTTAAACTACCTGACCAAACTATATGACACACCAGATAGTATCATCAGCCTATTATCGGCAGCTGTAGCGGGATTCCTTTATTGGCTAAGCTTTAAAAGAAAAAAAACCTTACCCATGCAAGAGTTTAGCAATGATGCCATCATCTTCACTGCAGTCATGCTAACAGCAAACGCCATAGCTTACCTGGGCAAGGCAATAGGCACAGGAGAGAGCCATTTTTCTATCCTGATCCTGTTCTCGGTATTAATATATGGGATACTCGCTTTTGTCTTTAAATCCCGTATCATATGGGTTTTTGTACTCATCTCTCTTGGCGCATGGTTTGGTACAGAGACTGGTTATCTATCCAGGGGGAACTTGTATTTTCTTGGCATGAACTACCCTTTACGGTTTGTGGCCTTTGGTTTAGCACTTACCTTGCTCTCTGTATGGATGAGAAACATAAAATGGTTCAGTATCTTTCATCTCAGCACCTATATCAGCGGCATGATCTATTTGTTTGTCTCGCTCTGGCTGATCTCTGTATTTGGCAATTTTGGTACTTTAGATCAATGGTATGGTATAAAACAGATCAGTCTCTTTTATTGGGCACTAATTTCTGCCGCCGCTTGCGGGATCAGTATTTTCGCCGGATTAAAATATAGAGATGACGTGGCCCGCGAATTTGGGATCACCTTTCTTTTTCTTAATATCTATACCCGATATTTTGAATATTTCTGGGATAGCTGGCACAAAGCATTATTCTTTTCGGTATTAGCCGCTTCCTTTTGGTTTATCGGCCGCAGGGCAGAGAAGATCTGGAACCTGGAATTTCTAAAGAAATAAATACCAGAGGAGAAAATACCAATTAAGAAATTCAGCCGGATAAAACAAAATACTATATCTCTGTAAGATCCGGCAGCGCATAAATTAAAGATAATGCGTACCCTGTGCTTAGTTCCTGATCAAATGAATATAGATCAGTTTAAAGATATGATAAGCTGAAAGTGCAAAAAACAATCCTGCAATCGCCTTATTAACTACATAATTATTAAGCGTAAACTTAGTTTGAATATATTGGGCAAATCTTGCAAAGCCATATAAAGCAACCGCAGCACCAATTCCAGAACCGATACTAAAAACACTTAAAGACAGGTAACCAATATCTATCCACTCATGTGAAATCAGGTAAGTACCCACAAACAACCAATAAGGAATTTGCATTGGGTTAACTACGCCCAGCAGCATTCCATAACGGATACTATCCTTTTTAGAATAATCTGCCTTTGGCATTTCTTTACGCGAGCGCCAGGTAATTACGCCCAGTACCATAAACATGATGATCATCACCACATCGATATAATCACCCACTTTTATTTCGCTGGACAGCCATTGTACAAAGCGCATTACACCAAAGGTAAAAAGCACTTCAATGGATGAAAAGGCGAATATAAAATAAAGGGCTTGCTTGATTCCACGGGTAATAGTAATCTGCACAACAGTCAGATTAATGTTTCCAGGCGGAATATAACCTATAGAATTAAGAATTATTCCGAGGAATAGGGTTAAAAAAAGCATGCGCTAATATATATATTTATTTACTATTTAGCATTTTAATGATCCGCGACGGAAACACCCTTCGCAGATCACTAAAATTATTTAGCTAACTATTAGCCAGAACTGGCTTCAAATGTGATTTTAAATATTTTGCTGTATAAGATGATTTTGCATGGATTAAATCTTCAGGCGTACCTTCAAAAACTATATTTCCACCCATATCCCCACCTTCCGGGCCAATATCAATTACCCAATCAGCCGATTTAATCATGTCCATATTATGTTCAATCACCAGGATCGTATTTCCCTGCTCAATCAGCGTATTTAATGCAATCAGCAGCTTTTTAATATCGTGAAAATGCAATCCTGTAGTTGGCTCATCAAAAATAAACATCGTTTTACTGGCATTATTTCCTTTAATTAGGAAAGAAGCCAATTTAATCCGCTGCGCTTCACCACCAGAAAGTGTATTAGAAGACTGTCCAAGATGTACATATCCTAAACCTACATCCACCAAAGGCTGTAGTTTATTCAAAATCTTTTGCTCATTCTTAAAAAATGCGACCGCTTCATCAATAGTCAGATCCAAAATATCAGCTACATTCTTATCCTGATACGTAATATCAAGCACTTGCTGTTTAAACCTGCGTCCGCCGCAAGCTTCACAAGGCAGGTAAATATCAGCCATAAACTGCATCTCAATCTTCACCTCCCCTTCACCCTGGCAAACATCACAACGCCCGCCTTCTACGTTAAAAGAAAAAGCAGCAGGCTTCAGGCCACCCGCCTTAGCAGCAGGCAATGCCGAAAACAAAGCACGCACATCATCCCAAGCCTTCACATAAGTAACCGGATTAGAACGTGAAGACCTTCCAATTGGATTCTGGTCTACCATTTCAACCTGGCTAATCAGCTCATAATTACCAAAAATCCCATCATATGAACCGGTCTGTTCCCCGGCATAATTACCAATTGCCTTTTGCAGCGCAGGATATAATATTTTTTTAATCAGACTCGTCTTTCCAGATCCGGAAACCCCGCTTACTACCGTAAACACGCCAAGCGGGAACTTCACATCAATATTCTTCAGGTTATTCTCCCTTGCCCCTTTAATCAGGATATGATCTGCCCATTTTCTGCGGGAAGATGGCACAACAATATTCTCCTGACCAGAAAGATACTTCCCCGTCAAACTTTTCTTATCCTTAATGATCTGCTCATAAGTACCGCTAAACACCAGGTGCCCGCCCAAAGTACCCGCCTCAGGGCCAATGTCAATAATATGATCCGCAGCCTTCATCATCTCCTCTTCATGCTCTACCACCAATACCGTATTTCCTACATTACGCAGCGACATCAAGACTTCGATCAGTTTATTGGTATCCCTTGGGTGTAATCCGATACTCGGTTCATCCAGCACATAAATTGATCCCACCAAACTGCTTCCTAAAGAAGTAGCCAGGTTGATCCGCTGTGATTCTCCACCAGAAAGGGTATTAGACAACCTATTCAGCGTCAAATAACCCAACCCAACATTATTAAGATACAAAACCCGGCTAGTTACCTCTGCCAGTAAACGTTTGGAAATCTTAACATCAGTCTCAGAAAGTTCCAGCTGATCAAAAAACTGCTGAATAAATGACAAGGGCATTAGTACCACATCAATGATTGACTTACCCCCTATTTTAACATAAGAAGCATCTTTTCTTAGCCTTGACCCTTTACAATCCGGACAAATCGTTTTCCCGCGGTAACGGGATAACATCACCCGAAATTGTATCTTATAAGTCTGTGTTTCCAGGTCCTTAAAAAATGCATCAAGTCCTTCAAAATACTTATTTCCGGTCCAAACCAGCTTTTGTTCCTTCTCGGTCAGTTCATTAAATGAACGATGGATAGGAAAATCAAACTTAGCCGCATTTTTAATTAGTTTATTTAGCCATTCACGTGTTTTTTCACCACGCCATGGGGCGATCGCGTTATCGTATAAACTTTTACTCTTATCCGGGATCACCAGATCTTCATCAATTCCAATCACATTTCCATAACCTTCACAGCGTTTACAAGCACCATAAGGGTTATTAAAACTGAAGAAATTAGGGGTAGGCTCTTCAAAACGAAGGCCATCCAGTTCAAACCGGTCGCAGAAATGTGTGATTTCACCATCACTTTCTACATAACAATCACCTTTACCTTCAAAGAAAGCAGTTTGTACCGAATCAGCCAAGCGGCTCATTGTTTCATCATCTTCATGAAAAACAATCCGGTCTATCAATATTTTAACCGTATCCTGATCTTTCAGTTCAATATCTTTAAAGCTTTCATCTTCCAGAATAGATTCAATCTTATGAATTTCATCTTTCAGGTACACCCGTAAAAAACCCTTTTGCAGCAATACGGCAAGTTCTTCTTTAATAGACCTGTTATTATGCGGGTGCAGCGGACAAAAGATAGTTGCTACACTATCCGTTCCCAATTTGGAAACAAAATCTACCACCGTACTTACCGTATCCCTTTTAACCAGCTGACCAGAGTCCGGAGAAATAGTTTTCCCGATCCTGGAAAAAAGAAGCTTGAGATAATCATAAATTTCAGTAGAGGTACCCACTGTAGATCTTGGGTTAGAAGTAATTACCTTTTGTTCAATCGCTATCGCAGGCGCAATTCCTTTAATATAATCTACATCAGGCTTATTCATTCTTCCCATAAACTGCCGGGCATAAGAAGACAGACTTTCTACGTAACGTCTCTGTCCTTCTGCATATAGGGTATCAAATGCCAGCGAAGATTTACCTGACCCAGACATACCGGTAATTACGACCAGTTTATTCTTAGGTATGGCAACATCAATATTCTTTAGGTTATGTACCCTGGCACCCTTAATGATGATATTTTTATGTGGATCTTTCTCGGTTTCCTTACTCATTTAAATTCCTTATAGGATTCGCTAATATAACCCAAAAAACCCAAAATTAGTTTTTATAGGAGATGCAAAAATACTGCTCTTTAACTACTTTTATTTTTTTTTAGTATTTTTATTGTGGGATTGTGGTAAAAAAATCCTTCTTTTGAATTCAGAACGCAATCAATTAAATCATCATCATTAAAAAACCAATAGGAGAAACACTATAGAAGAAACATCTACTAAGTATTTTTTAGCAAACAGCAAGGGAATTTAGTACAGATAATCCTATGAAGTTACAATCATATAATGATCAGGACCTTTTAAAGTTTTACCTGGCGGGCGATGAGTCCGTTTTGGAAGAGCTATTAAAAAGACATAAGTCCAAAATATACACCTCTATCTATTTACTGGTTAAAGATCAGTATCTGGCGGAAGACATTTTTCAGGATGCTTTTATTAAAGTAATTAATACACTCCGGTCAGGAAGGTATAATGAAGAAGGTAAATTTTTACCCTGGGTAATGCGTATTGCGCATAATTTAGTGATCGATTATTTCCGGAAAGAGAAACGTGCGCCAGTTATTACCAGTGCCGATGGAACGGATGTGCTTAACATGCTGCAGTTTCATGAAGAGAGTGCAGAAGACAAGATGCTCAGAGAACAAACACATAATGATCTTAGAGTAATGATCCAGCTGCTTCCTGATGAACAAAAGGAAGTACTGATTATGCGCCATTATGCCGATCTCAGCTTTAAAGAGATTGCAGACCTCACTGACGTAAGCATTAACACCGCATTAGGAAGAATGAGATACGCATTGAGCAATCTTCGTAAGATGATGAAGGTGAAAGAAGTAACGTAATTTTAGTATAAAAATTACTTATGGAATATTATCATAAAGCCTAAAATAAATAGTAATTTGTTTCGTTTAGTTAGAAACAAATTGCGAACAGCTTATGGTAACAACCTCTACTACTATTACAAATCAAAACTGCCTGAATCCTTCTGTCGAAAATTTAAGCAGTGAATTTTTTAACGACCTGGATTTAATGTTTTATGAAAGCATTAAACCTCAAATGGATCAGTTGAACAGAAACCCCGAAGAAGAAACAATCTCCCGGATCCTGGCCTACTCCAAGTCGTTGTAATTACGTTAAAAAATTAAGCTGTCATATTCTGACAGCTTTTTTTATTTTATCTTTGCGCATGCTAAAAAAAGAAAGATATCAGCAGTTTGTAGCTCATTTTTCTGCCAGACAGCCCGACGCTGAAACAGAACTCCATTACAACAATCCCTTTCAGCTGCTCGTTGCCGTAATTTTATCTGCCCAGTGCACAGATAAAAGGATCAATCAAGTTACGCCTGCCCTGTTCCAGCGTTTTCCAAATGCAAAAGCCCTCGCGGAAGTAACACCCGACATCGTTTTCGATTACATCAGAAGTGTAAGCTATCCAAACAATAAAGCCAAACACCTTGTTGGTATGGCCAATATGCTCTTACATGAATTCAACAACGAAGTCCCTTCCGACATCGATCAGCTTCAAAAAATGCCAGGCGTAGGCCGTAAAACTGCCAACGTAATCGCTTCCGTAATTTACAATGCCCCCGCCATGGCCGTAGATACCCATGTATTCCGTGTATCAAACCGCCTGGGCCTAACCAATGGAAAAACCCCGCTCGCTGTAGAAAAGGACCTTGTCAAACACCTTCCAAAAGAAAGCATCCACATTGCCCACCACTGGCTAATCCTGCATGGGCGTTACGTCTGCGTAGCACGATCACCCAAATGCAGCATTTGTGAACTCACTCCTATTTGCCGATATTATGCACTCCTAAACAAACCAACTAAAACAATTAGCCAAAATTGAAAATAATAACAACTTTTTTTCATCAATTCAAAATAATTAAAAAATTAATAACTATTTTTGCTAAAATATTTAGCAGAAATACACCAATACATAGTTTTCACTCCCTCTACGTATTCTATATTTACGCACATAACTTAACAACATGAATCCAAACGCAGATAAACTAAAAGCACTACAACTTACATTAGATAAGTTAGAAAAATCTTACGGTAAAGGAGCCGTGATGAAATTAGGTGACACACCTACCGAATCAATTGAATCCATTTCAACCGGCTCTATCAGTTTAGATATTGCTTTAGGTATCGGCGGCGTCCCAAAAGGCCGTGTAATTGAGATCTATGGTCCAGAATCCTCTGGTAAAACTACCTTAGCTACCCACATCATTGCCGAAGCCCAAAAAAAAGGCGGTGTAGCTGCCTTCATTGATGCAGAACATGCCTTCGATAAATTCTACGCTAAAAAACTCGGTGTCGACGTAGACAACCTTCTGATTGCCCAGCCAGATAACGGTGAGCAAGCCCTGGAAATAGCCGACAACCTTATCCGTTCAGGCGCCATAGACGTTATCGTCATTGACTCCGTAGCTGCCCTTGTACCAAAAGCAGAGATCGAAGGCGAAATGGGTGACTCCAAAATGGGTCTTCAAGCCCGCCTAATGTCACAGGCCCTCAGAAAGCTAACCGGAACAATCGCCAAAACAGGCTGTTGCTGTATCTTCATCAACCAGCTACGTGAAAAAATCGGTGTAATGTTCGGTAATCCCGAAACCACCACCGGTGGAAACGCCCTAAAATTCTACGCCTCCGTACGTCTTGACATCCGTCGTACCTCACAAATCAAAGACGACACCGAAGTTTCAGGTAACCGCGTAAAAGTTAAGATCGTAAAAAACAAAGTAGCCCCTCCCTTCCGTATCGCTGAATTCGATATCATGTTTGGACAGGGAATCTCCAAAGTTGGTGAGATCATTGACCTTGGTGTTGATTTCAACATCATCAAAAAAGCCGGCTCATGGTTCTCTTACGGAGAAACCAAACTAGGCCAGGGAAGAGACGCCGTCAAACAACTACTACTAGACAACCCAGAACTATCAGACGAAATCGAAGCAAAAATCAGAGCTGAAGTAACCGGTGAAAAACTAGAAGAACTAGCCGTAAAAGCCTAAAAACAAAAAACATCCAACATAAGAGCCACCAGGCTCCAAAAAACAAAAGGGGTAAGCCAACAAAAGCTTACCCCTTTTTTATATCCTAAAAAAACCTATCCCCTCCAACATCACCTCCAAACTCACCTCCAAACATTTACATCACACCTATTATCAAAACATTCACCTCCAACCTCACCTCCAACCATTTACATCACTTATCCTACCAACCTCACCTCCAACATTTAAATCACCTATCCTCCCAACCTCACCTCCAAACATTCCCTATGGTAACGAAGTAATTCATGACCGTTTTACCTGATGGATAATGTAAAAAAACTGGCAAAGGTAATTTATGACCTAGGAAATTTGCCCCTTCAGGCAAAGATTCCAGACTTAAATTATCTTGCCAGTTTTTTTTCCGGTAATAGGAAACGTCATTATTTACTGAGGACTCATGAACTTGAGATCCACATTAATCGCCACATAAGCCGCAATAATAATCGCAACAACCAACACCCCCAAACCAATGTAATTCTTCCTTTTATCCTGTTTAACCAGCCAAATCAGAAACAAAACAAAAGGAATCAGCATCAGCCCAAAAAACAAAAAACTCATCGAATTCATAACTATTCATTTAACCGTTAAACTCCATTCTTGACGCAGGAGCAATATCCTGGCCAACAAACTCCCCACTCATAAATTTAAAATGCCCCGCCACAGCAATCATCGCCGCATTATCCGTACAATATTCAAAACCAGGAACATACACCCTCCATCCCAACTCCTTAGCCCTCAGCTCCAGTCCACTACGCAAACCCGTATTCGCAGAAACACCACCAGCAATAGCAATCTCTTTAATACCATACAACTGCGCTGCCCTCTTCAATTTATTCAATAAAATATTCACAATACTAAACTGCACCGAAGCACAAATATCATCCAGGCGCTCCGTAATAAAATCAGGGTTCAACTTCTCCTGGGCCCGGATAAAATACAAAATTGCCGTCTTCAAACCACTAAAACTATAATTCAGATCCTTAATCTGAGGTTCAGGAAATTTAAAAGCAAGCGGATCACCACTCCTTGCATGAAGATCAATAAGCGGTCCACCAGGATAAGGAAGATTTAAAATCTTCGCCGTCTTATCAAACGCCTCCCCAGCAGCATCATCCAAAGTCTGCCCTACAATCTCCATATCAAAATAATCCTTAACCAAAACAATCTGTGTATGACCACCAGAAACCGTCAAACAAAGAAAAGGAAAAGAAGGCTTAGGATCATCAATAAAATGCGCTAAAATATGTGCATGCATATGATTAATCGCTATCAGAGGCAAATCAAGCGCCAAAGCAAAAGACTTTGCAAAAGAAACACCCACCAGCAAAGAACCCAATAAACCAGGTCCGCGCGTAAAAGCCACTGCATTTATATCCTTTTTACTAACTTTAGCATCAATTAATGCTTGTTGAATCACAGGAACAATATTCTGCTGGTGTACCCGCGACGCAAGTTCGGGGATCACACCACCATAATTTTGATGAATAGTTTGGTTTGCAATAACATTGGCAGTAATTTTGCCATTGTTACAAATAGCAACAGAAGTTTCATCACAAGAAGATTCGATAGCAAGTATTACTGACACGTTTGATTATAATTAAGCTACAAAACTATCAAAAAACTATTAAAAATACTTCTTTGGTTTATTGCATCAATTCTGCTGTTGCTTGCGATAATTATATTTTCGCTCCAATTTAAGCCTGTACAGACATTTGTGGCAAAAAAAGCAGCCGCATATCTCTCCAAAGAATTAAATACCACCATAACTTTACGCAGTATTTACATCAGGCCCTTCAAATCAGTAGTGATAGAAGACCTGACCGTTCTTGATCTGGAAAAAGATACACTACTCAGCACACCAAAATTCATTGTAGACCTAAACCTGTTATCCTTTGAAAAAAGAAAAATAGACATCAACACCGTACAAATCAACAACGGTTCCTTTTTTCTAAAATCCTACAAAGAAAAAGACAGAGGAACAAACATCGATTTCATTATAGACTATTTCGACTCAGGAACCACCACCACCACCAAGAAAAAGAAAAAACCATACGAAATATCATTCGATAGAATTATCCTAAACAACCTCAAGTTAAAATACAAAAACCTCAAAAAAGACACCCTAATCAACGGAGTCAACTTCGATGACATCGAGCTAACCAATCTAAACGGAATTTTTGAAGGGCTAAACACCAAAGACTACCTGATGAAAGCCGCCATCAAAAACCTAACATTTAAAGAAAAAAGCGGATTCTATCTTAAAAACCTAACCGCAGCAACAACAATAGACACCAACCGCATTGAGCTAAAACAACTACTGCTGGTCACCAACAAAAGCAGGTTATCAGACTACTTCGAGATGAAATTTGACCGTTTCAGTGACTTTAACGATTACATCAACAAAGTAAGGATGAAAGCCAATTTCAAAGACAGTCATCTCGCCTCAAAAGACATCTCCTTCTTCTCGCCACAGCTTTCAAAAATGAATCTGGACATCGATATAGATGGGCAAATAACCGGGCTAGTGAACAATTTAAAAGCCCGAAAACTTGCTGTAAAAGCAGGAAAAGCCACCTACGTCAAAGGTGATTTCAATTTCAAAGGCCTTCCATATATCAAAGAAACCTTTATGGAATTCAAGATAGACATGGCCTCCACCAATAAAAAAGACTTAGACGACATACTTGGAAACACCACAGGAAACAAGACCAAAGTAATCCCTGTCATTATAGAAAAATTTGGCACCATATACTTCAACGGAAACTTCACCGGTTTTCAAAACGACTTCATCGCCTTCGGGGAATTTAAAACCAAACTAGGGAGAGTCGTATCCGATGTAAACATGAAAATCAATAACAAAGGCATTCCCTCCTATTCAGGAAATGTAAAAACATATGATTTCAACGTAGGTAACCTCATCAACGAAAAAAGCTTAGGAAAAGTAACAGCAGCCGTATACATAAAAGGCCGCGGTACAGAAATCAAAAACCTCACAGAAGAAATCAATGGAGACATCAAATACATTGACTTCAATGGATACAGATACTCAAACGTCAAAATAGATGGAAAATTCGATAAAAAATATTTTGATGGCAACCTAAAAATCAACGATAAAAACCTGCAGCTCGAATTTGACGGCGGCGTCAACCTCAACCCAGAACTTCCGGTATTCAATTTTAAAGCCTCCATAAAAAATGCAAGGCTCAAAACATTACATCTATTTAAAGATTCATTAAAAGTAGACGCCACCTTCAGCACAAATTTCTCAGGAACCAACCTAAACAACATCCAGGGAAATCTGCTGGTCCAGAAAATAAGGTTAGACAACGTAAAAGGCATATACAATATCGACTCTGTACAATTGCAGGCAAAAGGCATTGGAGCAGACCGGACCTTAAAAATAAGTTCAGACATACTAGATGCCAGTATTACCGGCCAATACGACTTAAATACCATCCCATCCTATTATAAAGCACTCGCAAAAACCTATATCCCATCGTTAAAAACTGATATTGTAAATTTTAAAGATCAGATCTTCCAGTTTAACCTGAGAATAAAACGATTCGAACCCGTTGCCGAATTAATTGCACCAGGGCTGGAGATTGAAGACCAAGCCATACTGATCGGTAATTTTGATTCAAAAAACAATATTGCTACGCTAAATGGATTTGTTAAAAAGCTAAAGTACAAAGGGATAATTGCCAACAATATAATTATTGATGAAAACACTACAGCCAACCAGCTTCAAGCCATCATCACCTCAGACCGCGTAGATCTGAACGATAGTTTATACATCAAAAATGTCAACATCTCCAATATTTTAAGAAACGACAGCCTTGCACTGAACATTAAACTCTCCAATGCAGACGATGCCAATCAGCTCGATTTAAACGGACTGGTAGAATTTGGAAAAGACACCACCGCAAGAATCAGTATTCTACCCTCTTTGCTTAAAATTAATAGCCAAGACTGGGCGATACAAGAAAAGGTACAGATCAATTTCAGGAACGGTAAAACCGAAATCACTAATTTTGACCTCAGCAATGGCAATCAGCTACTCACCATTGATGGGATTCTCTCTCCAGACCCACAAGATGCGCTAGTAGTAGGATTTAAATCTTTTAGTCTTAAAACCATTAATCCATTTGTAAAAGCTTTAGGTATAAAATTATCAGGCAATATAGATGGAGAAACCAAGTTATACAGTCTGCTCAAATCACCAAGGATCAGCGATAATATCAAAATAGATTCACTTACCTTCAATGACACCTATATCGGCACGCTAACAGATACTTCTTCTTTTAACCAGCAAGCCAATCTAGCCAATGTCTATATGCGTATTCAAACTGCTGACAAAGAAACTTTTAAAGTAGACGGAAAAATAGATCTGAAAGAAAAAGACCTGGATCTTACTGTCAAAATGGATGAAAGCGAATTAACTGTTCTCTCTCCATTTGTAAGCCAGCTGGTATCCAACCTAAAAGGACACATTTCATCAGACCTTTCTATCAAAGGACCATTTGATGCACCTAAGATTACTGGTAACCTCACCCTGGATAAAGCAGAGCTTACCGTAAACTATTTAAAAACCGCTTACACCATATCCGATAAAGTAAATATTGAAAACAGTGTGATCCAGATCAACAATCTTGATCTGGAAGATGCAGGTGGCAATAAAGCAAGGGCAAACGGAACAGTAGATCTAAATAACATCAATACACCAACACTTGATATCACGATAAAAGCCAAAAATTTCATGGCACTCAATACCACAGTAAAAGACAATCAGCTTTACTTTGGACAAGCCTTTGCCACAGGGACCTTTATTTTTAAAGGGCCAACAAACAAGATGTATATTGGTATTGACGCTAAAACTGAAAAAGGCACCGTATTTAATTTACCGCTTAACAGTTCTGAAACAGTTTCCAGTAAAGATTTCATCACCTTTATCAGCAAGGATACCGCTGCCAATGTTAAAAAAGCAACTAGTTTTGATGGCTTAACCATGAGCTTTAAACTTCAGGTAGATCCAAACAGCACAGCTAACTTATTTACCAACCTGGGTAACCTAAGCGGAAAAGGGAATGCAGACCTTAACCTGGAAATCAATAGTCTGGGCGACTTTGAAATGTCTGGTGATTATATCATTGAGTCTGGAAGTTTTGATTTCACTGCCCAAGAAGTAATTAATAAAAAATTCAATATCAGGCAGGGGGGTACGATTCGCTGGACAGGAAACCCTACACAGGCATTGATCCAGCTTAAAGCGCTCTATGAGCTTAGGGCTGGCCTTGGTGATCTTTATACGGCCGCCAACCGCGACAACAGTAGTAATGCCGGGCTGCGGGTTCCTGTAGAGGTAGAAATGGGTCTTACCGGACTATTATTACAGCCAGAAATTAAACTAGACATCTTCTTCCCCTCTAATCCTTCCATAAAAGAAGAACTTCAAGCCTACTTTAGTGATGCTAACAATTTAAACCTTCAAGCCTTTAGTTTAATTATACGACGCAGCTTTGCACCAGGATCAGGTAGAGAAACTCTAGGGCAGCAACTTTCTTCGGGGGTAGCCAGTACCGCTACAGAACTACTGTTTAACCAGTTTAACAATGTCCTCTCTTCACTCAACCTTGATTTTGTAGATATCAACATCAGATCATTAAGTGAGGCCAGTGCTTCTTTCAAATTCTTTAACGACAGGATTGTTGTAAATGCGGGCGTAGTAGACAGGAGAAGCACAAGTGATCTCTCTCCTATAGGCTTCTCTAGTAATAATGTAGGTGGAGAAGTAGAAATCCTTGCCTTAATTAAAAAGGATGGAACGCTGGTAGGTAAACTTGCCAACAAGCCTCCTACACAGCAAAGCATATTTGTAAATACCGGGATTAACCCAAACACAAATGTAACCTCATTAGGTTTAATATACTCCCAGCAATTTGATAACTTCAGAGAGTTCCTTCAAAAGGTAACTGGAAGATACAAACGCGAGCAATTAAGGAAGCAAGAAGATAAACGGCCTAAAAAGGTGAAACAATCTGTAAATAAAGAAGCGATCACCAATGAACAGAAAAAGCTAAAGAAAAAATAATCTTTAGCTCTTCATAATGGTATGGCCCATTTTATCTCTCTTAGTTTTTAGGTAAGTTTCATTATGTGTGTTGCTCAGCACTTCAATAGCTACATTTTCTACTACTTCTAAACCGTATCCAATCAATCCTGCTCTTTTGGTAGGGTTATTTGACATCAGTTTCATTTTAGTAACGCCTTGAGCCCTTAAAATCTGTGCACCTACACCATAGTCGCGCTCATCCCCTTTAAAACCTAACTCGATATTAGCTTCTACCGTATCAAAACCTACATCCTGCAGATTATAGGCAAGTAATTTATTCACCAGCCCAATACCGCGGCCTTCCTGGTTCATATAAACTACAACACCTTTACCCACTTCTTCTATCATTTGCATCGCCTTGTGCAATTGCGGGCCGCAATCACAACGGCAGGAGCCAAAAATATCACCCGTTACACAAGAACTATGTACCCTTACTAAAACAGCCTCATCTGCTTCCCATTCTCCTTTGCTTAAAGCAAGGTGGGTTGCATTATTAGAAAGCTGTGTATAAGCAGTCATTTTAAAATCTCCCCAATCAGTAGGTAAATTCACAGTTACTTCTTGTCTGATCAGGCTTTCCTGATCCAGGCGGTACGCGATAAGATCTTTAATTGAAATAATTTTCAGCTGATGAATGGCAGCAATTTCCATAAGATCTGGTAAACGGGCCATTTCACCATCCACTTTCATCACCTCAACAATTACACCAGCGGGTTCCATACCTGCTAACCTGGCTAAATCCACTGCAGCTTCAGTATGCCCTGCTCTTCTGAGTACACCACCATCTCTGGCACGCAAAGGAAAGATATGGCCTGGCCTGCCTAACTCTTCAGGGGTAGTTGCCGGGTTAATTAATGCCTGTACAGTTTTAGAACGGTCTGAAGCAGAAATCCCTGTGGTACAGCCGTGGCCAATCAGATCTACAGAAACTGTAAAATTAGTTCCATAAGTATCTGTATTTTTACCCACCATCAGATCCAGGTTCAATTCTTCACACCTGGCCTCTGTAAGCGGGGCACAAATTAATCCGCGGCCATGAGTAGCCATAAAATTAATTATCTCAGGTGTCGCGTTACTCGCAGCAGTTACAAAATCACCTTCATTTTCACGATCTTCATCGTCAACAACGATCACAACTTTACCGGCTTTTATATCTGCAATAGCATCTTCTATCGCGTTCAGTTTAATTTCCATTTTTCAGTTCTATTCCCCAAAAGCAAAAGACAAAGTAATTGCAGTTTTTGTTTGAGTATAAGCAAAGTTACAACCTTCCCGGATAATATTATATGTTAAAATATCATCGTTAAGTAAGGAACACATAACTTACGGTATTTTAGACGTTTGGGGTTTTCTTCTTAAAGATCTTTCCTAAAATAGCTTTATAATAAGTAAGGTCAAAAAGCGCAGAATCAACTGTAGCTTTATAGGTAAAGAATGCGCCAACAGGACTTAAAACTATGATGGACATCCAGATACCCAGAATAGGATTAATATTTCCCTGGTTTGCCGATTTCTCTGCAACAGTCATAATAATATGATAGAAAAGAAAGAAAACAATCGCCATCACCACCGGCAAGCCAAGACCACCTTTTCTGATAATCGCCCCTAGAGGAGCACCAATAAAGAATAAGAGCAGACAAGAGGCGGCCAGGGTAAACTTACGCTGGTATTCAATCTTAATCCGAATGAGTTCCCTGGTACGGTTGGCATGATCATCCACCCTTCCTTCTACAGTCTGCTTTACAGAATTGGCCTGGTCCATTGCAGTTTGCAAAGTAATCGTCCTTTTATCTTTTGGAATACTGCCCAATATCGATCCTTTAATAGTTAAAGGGGCTATTTTCAACTTCGAATATCCTTTAGTATAATTGTTCTGTTTGTAATAACTGCTGATATTGATCCGGGCATACCGGTTGATGCTATCCAGTTCTTTCGATAAAGAATCTCCTTTCAAGCTTAATCCCTCCAAATTAAGCATCGCATTATTTGACCTGAAGCTGTTCTCATCAGTCCGGTTCATTTTAAAACTGGAAATATCAAATTTCTGGTCAGTTTGTGCAAAACGCATCCTGGTTAACTGCTGCCGGGGATTATAACCAGCATTTTGACCGCTAGATTCTTCATACCTGATTCCGTCATTCAGTTTTAACACCAAAAACTGCTTATCTGGTGTGGTATTCATGGTGCCATTTTTAGCAATAATGATCTTCGGCACCCCCGTATTTCCAGTATGGTCATAGATCATCAGGCCAATTAATGAGCCATCTTCCTTTTTTTCATCTACACGAATAGAATAACCAGGAATACTGTTATTAAACACCCCCTCTTTAATCAAAAAAGAGAGCTTTTTATTACGGACATCATACAATAAGGAACCAAATTTCAGATTTGCTTTGGGCAACATGTATTCGGAGAAGAAAAAAGAAGAAATAGCAATCCCTATAATAAGCACCAGCAGCGGCCGCATTGCCTTCTGCAAAGAAATGCCAGCCGACTTTATAGCAACTAATTCATAATTCTCCCCCAGCGTACCAAATGTCATGATGGAGGACAATAATATCGCTAATGGCAATGCCATAGAAACGTTTGAAGCAGATGCGTAGAACATCAGCTCCAGGATGGTATACCACTCAAATCCTTTTCCAATTAAATCATCTACGTATTTAAACAGGAAAAACATCAGTAAAATAAACATCACAACAAAAAATGTGACGAAAAATGGCCTGATGAATGCGTTGAGCAGAAGTATATGGATCTTTTTCAATATACAAATGTAGACAATGCAACTGAAAAACTATGCACCAATTACGCTATGCAAATACGTAATCTGATTATCCCAGATCAGTGTTCTTTCTTTCAGTGTATCTTCCGTAGCAAAATCAGTGATTGACAAGGCTACATCATTGGTCAGTTCATCCTGAACAATTTCCATTTCAAAATAACAGTGTGGTTCATCATCAAGCCATTTGAACTTGACCATTTTATTTTCCTTAAAACTCAGCATTTTTGCCTTCTGCACTTCATCATCCCACGTAAAAGTATATACCTGATCACGGAAAACTACATCATCAGCAAACCATTGGGACAGTCCATTTGGCTCACTTATGAAGCTAAACAAAATACGCGGAGACGACTTTAACTCATATTCTAGTGTAAATTTTTTCTTTTCTGACATCTTAAATCGCTTATATCTTGTTGTTTGTAAATTATTTTTTTATTTTTTTCTAAAGAAAAGTATTTTATTCTATATTTGCAACTCTTAAAAAAAGAACATTTCCCTACGGCGGGGTAGCTCAGATGGTTAGAGCGCAGGATTCATAACCCTGAGGTCGGCAGTTCGATCCTGCTTCCCGCTACTTGATAATCAAGCCTTTAGATAATATCTAGAGGCTTTTTTATTTTCTCCAACCCACCATAAGCGCAACATAAGTAAAACATTTGATCTATCAGCAATTATGGCTGATTTTTATTTTTACGCAGATTTCAGCTTTTTTCGCTGATACAGAAGCTGATTCATCTTAATATTCATGCTTTCATAAAAAAAGCAGCAGGTGAATTTATCAATCCTGCTGCCCTACCCTAACCAATAGAATATTTTAAAAAACGTTAGCCACTAAAGAAAGTGCGCCATATTTCTTTTCGGGGTTAAACATTGCAGTTGCAGCAATAGGCACATGATATTTAAAGATCACCAGATCTTTATTTAGCGTCACACCGGTATTTACTACATTAGGTTTTGATCCGTAGAAATTCTGATCCTGTCCAAAAGCAAAACCACCACCTACAAACACATGCAGTTCAGCATCGCCCTGTTTCCAGAACCGGTAACCCATCTCTACATAATTTGAATAAACATTAGACAAGTCGCCATTTTCCTTCATACGGGTATCCCTGCCTAAGATTATTGTAGTCCATTGTACATTCAACGGGAATTTATCACCAAAATCATAACCCGCTCTAACATCTACAAAATGGGAAGTATTTTTTGGGTTATAACTAAATATATTCGCATCAGGAAAATCACTAAAATTGTTCACATCCCAAATAGAAAGACTCAATCCTTTCTTCGCATAACTTACAAAATAATCAAACTCTGTATACTCTCCGTTAGAACTTCCTGCACCCCAGAAACCTGCGGTCAGACTTTTATCCTTAGTCAAATTAAACTGCATATTTACATTCGCCATAGGTGCATTAGACACCTTAAAACCACGCCAGATGTAAACGTTACGTACTTGTAAATTAAGGTCAAATGGAAGCGCTTTCTTAACCGCCGCTGTATCTGTTTTTCTACCCGTTGTATCTTCCTGGGCCATCGCTGGCAGGCAAAGGCATAGCCCTAGTATAGCCGCCAGGCTACCTTTTATAATGATTCTCATAATTTCTGATTTAATCTTTAACGTCTGATAATAAGGAGTTAAGGATGTATTTGTAAGTAAAGTAAGGCCGCTATCGCTGCACCCGCTATAGGCCCCAAAATGGGGATCCAGGCATATGCCCAATCACTTGTACCTTTATTATGTATCGGTAAAATTGCATGCATAATACGCGGACCAAGATCACGTACAGGGTTAATCGCATACCCCGTAGTCCCACCTAATGACAACCCAATTACCCATACCAGCAAAGCCACAGGAATTGCACCTACAGACCCCAAACCAATCGGTGTTTTAGTCGGTGTCATTTCCGCTCCAGTAATATATAAGATCGTAAAAAACAAAACGAATGCCCCAATAATCTCACTAGAGATATTTGAAATATAGTTTCTCACCGCCGGCCCCGTACTAAAGACACTTAAAATAGAAGCCGCATCTTTGGTCCGTTTAAAGTGGTCAAAATACATGATCCAAACTAAAAATGCACCAATAAAAGCACCTAAAAACTGTGCAGAAATATAAGGCAGCACACTAGACCAGGGAAATTTACCCGCAATAGCAAGCCCTATGGTTATAGCCGGGTTAAAATGCGCTCCGCTATAAGGGCCGGCAACCGTTACCCCTACAAAAACTGCTAAACCCCATGCGGTGGTAATTACCATCCAGCCACTATTATTTCCTTTGGTATCGTTTAAAACGACATTGGCTACTACACCATTACCCAAAAGTATCATCAACATTGTGCCGATCAATTCAGCTATAAAAGGAGTCATAGTAATAAAAATTAAGTGAATATTTAAACCTTGTCAGACTAATAAAACTAGTCTTCCATTGATTGAGCGGCATGAATTGCTTTCTTCCAGCCCGCTACTCCTTTTTTCATTACTTCTGCATCACCAGCCGGAACAAATTCTTTTTCTGATTTCCAAAGCTGTTCAATTTCATCTATATTTTTCCAGAACCCTACCGCTAAACCAGCAAGATAAGCCGCACCTAATGCAGTAGTTTCCACCACATTTGGCCTGATCACTTTACAATCCAGAAGATCAGATTGAAATTGCATCAGCAGATCATTCGCGGTCGCACCACCATCCACTCTTAATTCTTTAATTTCCATTCCAGAATCAGCTTCCATCGCACGTAACACATCCATCGTTTGATAACCAATAGATTCTAAAGCCGCACGAGCGATATGCCCCGATGTCGTACCCCGGCTCAACCCGATAATTGTACCCCTCACATCTGGTTTCCAGTAAGGCGCACCCAAACCTGCAAAAGCAGGCACAAAGTATACCCCTTCTGTATTCTCTACACTTAAAGCCAACCTTTCAACATCTGCAGAAGTTTTAATAATTCCTAAACCATCGCGCAACCACTGTACAACTGCACCTGCAATAAAAATACTGCCTTCAAAAGCATATTGTATTTTACCATCAATTTTCCAGGCAACTGTAGTCAGTAAGTTATTTTTTGATTCAATAAATTTATCACCAATGTTCATCAGCATAAAACAGCCAGTTCCATAAGTATTCTTCACCATCGCTTTATCGATACACATCTGTCCGAAAAGTGCAGCAGACTGGTCACCGGCTATCCCTGCAATAGGTATTTTAGAAGCAAAAATAGTGGTAGTAGTTTCTCCGTAGATCTCACTTGATTGTTTTACTTCAGGCAGCATACTTTTAGGAATATCCAGCAACTCAAGCAACTCATCATCCCATTCTTGGGTAATAATGTTAAACAGCATCGTACGGCTCGCATTGGTAATATCAGTCACATGCACATGGCCACGGGTAAATTTCCATACCAGCCAGCTATCAACCGTACCAAAAACAAGTTCACCAGCCTCCGCTCTATCTCTTGCTCCTTCTACATTATCCAGGATCCATTTAATTTTAGTACCTGAAAAATAAGAATCAATCACTAATCCCGTTTTAGAACGGATCATATCCGTATGCCCTGCCTTTTTCAGTTCATCACAATAAGCAGCAGTACGGCGGTCCTGCCAAACAATGGCATTATAAACCGGCTCACCTGTAGCACGGTCCCATACGATCGTAGTCTCCCGCTGATTGGTAATCCCGATAGCTTTTATGTTAGACCCGTTAATCCCCATTTTAACTGTTACCTCAGCAGCCACACTAGCCTGGGATGACCAAATTTCATTCGGATCATGTTCTACCCAGCCCGATTGAGGAAAAATTTGTTTAAATTCTTTTTGTGCAACAGATTTTACCTGCCCTTTATGATCAAATATAATTGCGCGAGAGCTTGTAGTGCCTTGGTCTAAGGCCAAAATGTAATCTTCCATAATTCTAAATTTATACTTGGTGTTAACTAATTAATAGTTATTTGATTTTTTTGAATAATGTATTAAAAGATGATTTGAAATATTTTTTAGACAGTCTTTGAATAAGGAACCAGTAAATAAGACTGGGCTAGTTTAGTAAACGTAGCTACCTGATCTTTTTCCCAAGCCTCATCCTTATGTAGCTCAGCAGCTATTAAACTGGCCACTTTTGGGGCAATATCAATCGCCATACGCGCATCTAAAAACAAGACTCTTACCCTTCTTGCCAGCACATCCTCTAAATTTCTGGCCATTTCATTTCTTACCGCCCAAATTACTTCGGCAGCAATATATTCAGCTCTTGGGTCTAATTTATCGCTCCAATCCTTGTTTTCATTTTTCAAAGCAAGTAAGGCATCCCTGTCACTTCCATAAACATAGAGGTGATCTTTACGGTCTACATCAGCTTTACTTCCATGGATAAGAAGGTTTTTAGTTTTAACTGGCCTATTTTCCAGCTTACCTGTTTTTATTGCCTGATCTACCGTATCTTCAGCCATCCGGCGATAAGTAGTCCATTTTCCACCTGTAATTGTAATCAGGCCAGAATCCGAAACAATGATCTTATGGCTTCTTGATATTTCTTTAGTTTTCTCCGAACCATCCTGCGGAGCAGCTAAAGGGCGTAAACCGGCAAACATACTCAAGACATCTTTACGCTCAGGGGCTCTGACCAGGTATTGATCAGCGGTACGCATAATAAATTCAATCTCTTCTTCTAAAGCAACTGGCTCCAGGCTATGCTGGCTAATTGGTGTATCAGTAGTTCCAACAACTAGCTTATCATGCCAGGGCACAGCAAAAAGCACCCGTCCGTCTGAAGTTTTAGGAATCATCAGCGCATCTTCAGATGGCATAAATGACATATCAATCACCAGGTGAATACCCTGACTAGGCGTGATTAATGGTTTTTTACCTGGTTTATCAAACTGTAAAATATCATCAGCAAATACGCCAGTAGCATTAATTACCGTTTTACCCTTAATTTCATAAGTCACTCCACTTTCAATATCTGTAGTCACTACACCAGAAATTTTACCCTGGCCATCTTTAAGTAAATTACCAACTTTAAAGTAATTAAGTACAGTAGCACCCTGCTCTAAACTAGTTTGTGCAATATTTACGGCCAGCCTGGAATCATCAAACTGTCCATCATGATAAACTACCCCACTATATAAGCCCTTTTGAGAAATAGTTGGAATCCTGCGCACTACTTCTTTTTTAGATAGATATTTCGCGCGCCCAAATCCAAGTTTACCAGCTAATAAATCATAAAGCGTCAGCCCTATGGTATAAAATATACCGCCCCACCATTCATAATTAGGAATTACAAATGACTCATTTTTAACCAGGTGAGCAGCATTTTTAAGCATTAAACCACGTTCATGCAAAGCCTCTCTCACTAAGCCAATATCCCCTTGCGCTAAATAGCGCACTCCGCCATGCGCAAGTTTGGTACTTCTGCTAGAAGTTCCTTTCGCAAAATCTGCTTGCTCCAGCAGCAGTGTTTTGTACCCCCTGGATGCAGCATCTAAAGCCGTACCTAAACCAGTTGCACCACCACCTATGATAATTACATCCCAGATTTTATCAGGATCAGAAAGTCCTTCTAGTATCTTATTCCTTTCGTAGCTCACCATTATATTTATGATTTATGTAAAGTTCGTTTCGTTTTCTTACTCTAATGTACAAAACATAATATATCAAAACAAATAAAAATAAAAACAAACTTATTATTGAGATATATTCGTTACATTCTATACAACAACGGTGCCAATATGCTGGATTAATAATAATTCACTATAAAACCGAAACAAAACGAAACTTAAATTGTAATTTTAATAATCGCCAGAAGCAAATTATAAAGGAATTTTAAAGGTTATTGCTAATTTAGGGCCATCCAATATATAATAGAAACCTCCGTATGAAAAGTTTAACAGAAAGACATCAGTTCATTTTAAAAAAATTACAAGATTCCGGCCATGTCAACGTGCAGGAACTCAGTATACAAATGAATGTATCTGACGTAACGATCAGAAAAGACCTTAAACAACTGGAGGATAAAAACCTGCTCTTCCGTTCACACGGGGGCGCATCAAAAGCTAATCCTTATGCTAGCGACAGACCAGTTGCAGAAAAAGAAAGGTTAAATTCAGATGAAAAACAAACCATAGCAAAAGCTGCTGCAATGATGATCGGTCACAATGATTCAATTATTATTGCTTCTGGAACCACCATGCTTGCATTAGCAAGGTCTATCCAACCCCAGCAGCATCTCACTGTGATCACTTCTGCCCTAAATGTAGCCTTAGAGTTATCCCATCACCAAAATGTAGAAGTTTTACAGTTAGGCGGACAGATCAGGCAAAACTCATCTTCTGTGATGGGACCCTATGCAGAACAAATATTAGCAGATGTATCTTGCAGCATCTTTTTTCTAGGTGTAGATGGAATTGATCTGGAGATGGGAATTACTACCACGAGTTTAATGGAAGCAAGGCTTAATCAAAAAATGATTGAAGCAGCACAGGTGACCGTTGTTTTAGCGGATAGCTCTAAATTTGGAAAAAGGGGATTAGGAAAGATCTGTACACTGGATCAAATTCAGCACATTATAACAGATAGCGGAATTTCTAAAGAAACAGTTGACTTTCTGGAAGAAAAAGGTATTCGTGTTACGATAGCAAATAAATAAGAATTTATATATATTTGTTACATACATATATCAAATGCCACCGCTCTCAGAAACTAAAAACCGCCTTGCCAGAGGTGCCGGCAAATTATTAAATAACCAAACATTTATACTGTTTGTATTTATTTTATTACCCATCATAACTACTTACAGGCAATACCATGCAGGTACCCATCACAACAATTACCTGATCTTTATATATACCTATTTCCATGCAATAGATCATTTATCGCTATTTGGCAGTTATCCAGAATATGGGGACATGAATCATTACGGGCCATTGTTTACTGTAATTATTGCTCCATTTGCTTTATTGCAAGAGTATATTGGTATGTTCTTTTGGGAGCTGGTTAATTCTTTATTTCTATACTATGCCATTCGTACCCTACCTATAGCCACAAAAAAGATAAATGCCATTTATTGGATCATCGCTCATGAACTGCTGACAGCACTTTTTGCCTGCCAGATCAATCCCTCTATTACCGCGATGATCATTTTAAGCTATACCCTAATTGATAAAAAACAAAACTTCTGGGCCGCCTGCCTTATCCTGCTGGGTACTTTTATTAAACTATATGGGATAGTAGGGCTCGCTTTTTTCTTTTTCGTAAAAGAAAAGCCAAAGTTTATTGCCTATTGCCTATTCTGGTCAATCGTTTTCTTTGTTTTACCCATGATATTTTTCAGCCCTAGCTATATTATAGAACAATATAAAGAATGGTATATTTCCTTAAGTCATAAACAATTAGAAAATGCAACCTTGGTTTCCTGGCAGGATATATCCATTATGGGTATTGTAAGACGGGTTACCCATAATCCAAACATTCCAGATCTGCCATTTTTAATTACAGGTATTGCGATATTCTGTTTGCCTTATTTAAGAATAAGCCAATACAAATCAGAAACATTCAGGCTCCTGTACCTGGCTTCTACTTTAATATTTACAGTCATATTCAGTAACTCTTCAGAGTCACCCACCTACATCATTGCCTTTGCAGGTGTAGCCATCTGGTTTATGGTCCAGGAAAGACCAGTAAAACCTATAATTATAGCTTTATTTATCTTTTCGATCCTGCTCACAACATTGGCCCCTTCAGATCTATATCCAAAATTTATCCGGGTAAATTATATTATGCATTACTCGTTAAAAGCACTTCCCTGCATTTTCATCTGGTTATATATAAGCTACCAAATGATGTTTGAAAACTTCAATTTAAAAGCGCTTCCACAGCAATGAAAAAATTAGTATCTGTAGTGATTCCTGCATTTAATGAGGAAGAAAACCTGGTCGTGATTATCGAGCGGCTCGAAGCAGTCTTTTGTTTGACAGGCTATCGTGTAGAGTTTATCCTGGTAGATGATGGGAGCAAAGATAAAACTATGCTGATCCTTAAAAACATGGCCAAGGCAAAACCCAATCTGTTTTACATTGAGTTTTCCCGAAACTTTGGGCATCAGCTGGCTTTAAAAGCAGGATTAGACAAAGCTACTGGCGATTGTGTAATCTCTCTGGATGCAGATTTGCAGCATCCACCGGAACTAATTACAGAGATGCTGGAGCATTGGGAAAACGGCTATGAAGTCGTTTATACCCGGAGGATTGAAGATAAAAAGCTGTCTTTTAAAAAGCGAAAAACATCAGCCTGGTTTTATAAGTTACTCAACGTATTATCGAGTATTGACATTGAAGAAGGCACGGCCGATTTCCGGCTAATGGATCGAAAAGTAATCAATATTTTTAGAGATTTTGAAGAAAACGAACCTTTTGTGAGGGGTCTTGTTAAATGGATGGGCTTTAGTCAATTTGCAATAGATTATATGCCCAGTGAGCGATTTGCCGGCTCCAGTAAGTATAATTTAAAAAAAATGATGCGCTTTGCCTTACATGGTGTCACCTCATTTAGTATTAAGCCACTATACACTGCGGTATATCTTGGTTTCGGATTTTCTTGCTTATCCTTATTATATATACCCTATGTGTTACTCTCCTTTTACGAAGGTCAGGAAGTTAATGGCTGGGCATCAATTATCATGACTATTGCCTTTTTTGGCGGTTTACAATTAATTATTTTAGGTATCATTGGTATTTACATCGGTAAAATGTTTATGCAAACAAAAAACCGTCCCAATTATATCATCAGATCCACAAATTTAGCCCAGTAAATCATGGTATTACTTAGTTTTGATATTGAAGAGTTTGACATGCCTTTTGAATATGGAAAAGACATCAGCTTTGAAGATCAGATTAAAATCTCTATACAAGGGACCACCAGCATCTTAGACCTGCTGGATAAACATCACCTTAAGGCTACATTTTTCAGCACAGTCACCTTTGCAAAAAATGCACCCGCTGTTATTTACCGGCTGCTATCCGAAGGTCATGAACTCGCTTCTCATAGTTGTTATCACTCAGATTTCAAAAAAGAGCACTTACTGGAATCAAAACAAGCCTTAGAACAACTTTCTGGCGGCAAAGTATATGGCTATAGAATGCCCAGGATGATGCCTGTTGACGAGTTGGAAATTAAGAAAGCAGGATATAAATATAACAGTTCCATTAATCCAACCTGGCTACCAGGCAGGTATAACAACAGGCATATTTCACGCACCTATTTTATGCAAAAAGGTGTATTGCAGATCCCGGCATCTGTTAGCCCGGTTTCCAGGTTTCCACTTTTCTGGCTATCCTTCCATAATCTTCCGTTGTGGTTTTATAAACACCTGGCTAAAAGAACGTATCAGAAAGACCGCTATTTGAATATTTACTTTCATCCATGGGAATTTACAGACCTTACAGATAAAGAGCGTTTTGGTTTTCCAGGTTATGTAAGTAAAAATTCTGGCCAGGATATGATTAGAAGAATGGATGATTTTATGGGATGGATCAACAAACAAAATTATCCTTCAGGAACGATTAGTGAATTTACAGCCACTATCCACAACATCATTTAGCGAAACGTCACATGCTTTTGAAAGAAATAGCTAAAAAGAGACATCAAAACCATGATAAATGCTTGTGATGGTGTGGCCCAAAAACCTAAATATCCAACCATAAAATGGAGCAATGCATAGTTCATGCTGATGGTAAGCAAGGTTAAGGTTCCATATAACATAATCTGATGACGGCCACGGCCACTTGCCTCTTTAAAAACCAGGTATTTATTTAAAATAAATCCAACAGGGAAGCTAAATAAAAGTGCGGTTAGATTTGCTGCAATATAAGGCGTGACCGTGAAACCAGCGATATGCAAAAAGCTACCCTTATATATATAGGTATAACTTAAGTAGAATACTAAAAAATTAAAACACGCATTGCTTCCGCCTGTCACCCCATACCGGAAGGTAGCTATTGGGATGAACCTGGCAAATGGCGGATAAAAAAAATCAATAAAACGGGTAAGATATTGCTGGGCCAAAATATGCACGTTAGTTTTTACTCGCCGCAATTATAATCATTCCGTCTTTTAAACCTTTAGATTTAACGATAAAATTGATTTTCCCTGCTTGATCCGTAGATTGAACAGTGGCCACTAACATGCCTTTAAACACTTTCATATGTGATAAATGGAACAACTCTAAGCTTGTTGCATCTCCATTTGCTGTAACTTTATATGCCCCTGCGCCAGTCACCTTAAAAGACAATTCATTATCTGCATCCGGACAAAGATTACCCTGTTTATCAACAATTTTAGCGGTGATATAGCTTAAGTCTTTTCCATCGGCATCAATTACCTTTCTATCCGCTGTTAACTCAATATGATGTGGTTTACCTGCCGTGTAAACTGTCTCTTCTGCCACCGCTTTCCCATTTTCATCATACGCAACTACCTTTATATTGCCAGCTGCATATTTAACATCTTTCCACATCAAACGATATCTATTGGTATTGGAACTCTTATTTTTACTTTGCTTGCCCATACTTTTACCATTCAGGAAAAGTTCTGCTGAAGGGTAACTCGTATAGCAAAAAACAGGCGTGATCATTCCTTCTCTGCCCGGGAAAGTCCAGTGTGGAAGTATATGCAGCGTAGGTTTTTCTGTATTCCACCGGCTTCTGTATAAATAAAATCTGTCCTTAGGTAACCCTGCCAGGTCAACAATCCCAAAGTATGAACTATGAGAAGGCCATTTTTCATCATAAGGAGTAGGCTCTCCTAAGTAATCAAACCCTGTCCATACAAACTCTCCCAATACAAACCCCAGATCATCTTGCATCACAAATTCATCATCAGGTATCTGAGACCAGTTACAGTATTCAAAATCATAAGATGAACTTTGGTTATCATCATACATCTTCATTTTGTAAAACTCTACCGGAAACTTATATACCCCTCTGGAACTTACTGTCGATGCAGTTTCTGTACCTAATATAAATCCCTGCGGCAACCTGGTATTGGCACGTTCATACCATAGTGGCTTATAATTGAAGCCCGGAATATCAACAGCAGAAGCAAAATTATTATCAAGCGCATCCTTTATCCTGTCCATTCCCATAGTTACCGGACGGGTAGGATCTTCCCGGTGACAGATTGCCTGTAAAAAACTAACAATTTTATTTCCATTTACAGCAGCTTGGTCTGGCACTTCATTTCCAATGCTCCACATGATCACAGAAGGATTGTTACGGTCCCGGTGAATCATGTTTACCATGTCTTTTTCTGCCCATTCCTCAAACAGATGACTATACCCATTTCTAACCTTTGATTTCTTCCATTCATCAAAAGATTCTACCATCAGCATAAAACCCATTTCATCACAAAGCTTCACCAATTCGGGTGCTGGCATATTATGTGAGGTACGGATAGCATCACAACCCATATCTTTTAGAATAGTTAATTGTCTGCGTAAGGCGGCTACATTTACGGCTGCACCCAGCGGACCAAGATCATGGTGATTATTGACTCCTTTAAACTTTCTATATTTTCCATTTAATGAAAACCCCTTTACAGGTTCAAATTTGATGGTGCGGATTCCAAAAGTAGTTTCATATTGATCAACCAGGGTATTTCCAACATATACTTTAGAAAGAGCAGTGTATAGGTTTGGATTTTCTGGTGACCATAATGCAGGTTCTTTTACAATAAGCTGTTGCTCAAACTGAGATGCATCTGTTTCTGACAAAATTGATTTACTGGTACTTACAATCTTACCAGCCGCATTTTTTATATCAGTTACCAGGCTTATGGAAGTTGTGCTAACCGCATACTTCTCCACTTTTGTTTTAATATTCACCTTAGCGAAAGCAGTATTCACCTCTGGTGTAGTGACAAAAGTACCCCATACCGGAATATGCACCTCATCAGTGACGATCAAATGTACATTACGATATAAGCCAGCACCCGGATACCACCTGGAAGCCTCTGGAAGGTTCTCTAATCTGACCGCTAGTTCGTTATCTTTGTCCGGATCTAAAAAGGAAGTTATATCAACTGAAAAGGAGGTGTAACCATAGGCCCAGTGCCCAGCTTCTTTACCATTGATAAAAACTTTAGGATAGCTCATTGCACCATCAAACAGTAAGACTGCCCGTTTTCCTTTTTTAAAAAATGAAGCTTTCAATTGATTACGGTACCATCCAACTCCAACAAATGGAAGCCCCCCGGTACGGCCAGACTTTATACTTTTCCCTGATTCACCATTTTGTTCAATCTGTACATTCTGAATATCATTACTACCATCAAATGGACCTTTGATAGCCCAATCGTGTGGTACTGAAACGGTTTCCCAGCCTTTATCGTTAAAATCAGCTTGCTGCGCATCTTTAATATCACCTTTACTAAACTTCCAGTTGTCTGTCAGTAAAAATTCCTGTCTGTTTTGGCTATAACCAGGGATTGCACTTACGAGGCAAATATAGAATGCTGATAATTTTAAACTAAATCTAAGGGAACTAACCATTGTGTAATTAAAAATATAAAGAATAAAATACAATTGATAGGCAAGATATTAAATATAAGCTTACGGAACAGGTTCAAGATTAGTAATTTAGCCTTAACTGCAAAAGAAGATAATTTACGGGAAGATTAGGCAGCTAAAAGTTAATATACGGTCAGTACGAATTGCCTTAAATCATCCTTTATTGCGAGATCATGCTCAAAACCATTTAGATAATAGTCTAATTTCTTAGCTTTTTAAATAAATTCTTCAGCATTGTTGTTTCACTGGTTGTAATTTCGACCTGTACAAACATTCCCTTTTTCACAAAAGAGGGGAAGACATCCTATAGTCAACAGGATAGTTGACCACCCACCTTGTTTCATAGTACCTTTAAAGAATCTATTGGCTTCCTATTCTATTCTTCTCCTGCTGACTTCCAGATTCTCCCGCCTTTTGTTTTTTATGGAGGTTTTCCCAAAATTATAATTCATAGATATTTTAAATCCGTGACTAGAAGAGCGTATCAGCAAACAAATTGAACTGGTATAAGTTGATCAGGTTGTTTCCAAAAAGGTTATACTCAAAAAAGGTCATAAACCAGAAAAGCCTCACAGTTTTCACTGTAAGGCTTTCTTTAAGATTTGGCACCGACCTACTCTCCCACGTGTTACCGCAGTACCATCGGCTCTGGTGGGCTTAACTTCTCTGTTCGGAATGGGA
>Ga0247807_10000129_pt1 | contig 56711 bp, 53 predicted proteins | sample UWRJL074202C1_FD_179931 | JGI IMG/M metagenome (GOLD analysis project Ga0247807, IMG submission 179931) | Plant litter microbial communities from Arlington Agricultural Research Station in Wisconsin, United States - UWRJ-L074-202C-1 | ecosystem: Environmental > Terrestrial > Plant litter >...
ACAATAATGGGTTTATTCACTTCTGCAACGGGCCGGGAGCTTTCGTGAATGGTTACAGGTTTATCATTCCTGGACAAAACAACTGTTATATTATCTTTTCCACCCGCAGCATTCGCCAGATCTACCAACTGGCCTGCTTTAGCTTCCAGGCCGCCTGTATTGCTGAGCACACGAACTATCGCTTCTTTAGTGACCAGATCTGTAAGACCATCACTGCAAACGAGAATCATATCGCCAGGCAGAAAGGGAGAAGATCCTGTTTCAAAATAGGTATTGGTCATGCCATCACGGCTAGTCAAACCCAATGCCTGATCAATCTGATTACGCTTCGGATGTTGCATTGCAGCTTCTTCAGTGAGTCGCCCGGAATCTTCTAAAAACCCGACAAATGACTGATCATGAGAAATCTTAACCAAAGAGTTATCCCTGAACAGGTATAACCTGGTGTCACCAACATGGATATAATACAACTGATTATGCGCTATATCTATCACCGCAACAGTAGCCACACATGCCATTTCCGCCAGATCTCTATTTCCAATCTTTCTAGCTATAATCTCCTCATTCGCCAGTAAGAAGGCGATATCTAACTGAGCCGTTACATCTTTGCCAATCTCAGAAAGTTCATTCAGCACCATCTCTTTTGTGATTGCAGCTGCAATTTCACCCCCCTCATATCCCCCGACGCCATCAATCACGCCGGCAATCATAAATTGTCCGTCATTCGATTTCTGTGCAATAAAGACATCTTCATTATTCAATCTGACCTGGCCAGGGTGAGTAATTCCAAACAGTTGATCTGCCATTATTATTTAGTTTTTTTTATAGCTGTAAAATGCCAGAATAGCAAAAGAATTGCGATAGCAAGCATAGCAACGGATAACATTTGTGACATGGTACTAAGGTTTAAAAATATTGATACCGATAATGCCATTCAGCAGTATCCTTGAATTAAAAGGAAGTTCTATCCATTGTGGCGCATTCATCTCGCTGCGTGGTACATCTTTCTCATTCACAATTGTTTTCTCCCCGTAGGAAGCGAGGTAGAATTTACCATCAGATGGATGATGACGAATGCTCAAATGAGGTGTATTGACCCATTCTGAAGGGATAGTAAAAATGTGAGGTGCTACCCTGGTTTCTTCATTCCCGGATATGGTAATCTCTTCAGATTTCATTAAGAATTCCAGCTTCTTACCCCTGAAACTGTGGTCAGGAAGAATAGTTTCAAACCTGGCAAATGTTTTTTGTCCGGCGCCCGCCCCCCCTTTCTGAGCTGCGGTGGACTGATCAGTAAAGTCATTCGTATAAGGCAGTTCATAATAACCCTCGCTGTAGTAAGTAAATCCATTAAGGATTTCCTTATTTACATCAAGCGTTTCTGCTATGCCTGTATGTCTGGGGATAAAAGTAACCCTGAGATTTTCTTCTTTCTGTGTGGTACCCGGGAGCAGTTTTCCAATAAAACCTTTATCTCCCCGCTGATAATCGGGATGTGACACTAATCTGAACACCCATTTTGAACCTGAGGGTTCAACAGTTTTACCTTCCTTGCGGTAAGCTGCCAGTAATTGGTAGAACTGGTTTACTGATTCATGTACGATAATACCGAACAGTCCTTGTTTATGTGCCAGGAACTCTTTATAATCCTCCTCATTGAAGCAGATAATATACTCATGATAAAATACAATCCTGTTGGCAAAAGAAAGCTGCCCTATTGACTCATTGAATTTTTCCAGTATATATTTGTACACCTCGTCAGGTGTTAAAGTTTTCACCGGAGTTTCTTTCGTCTTATTTTTAGTACTGGGCAGAAACAGATCCTGAAGACCTGTTTTCTTCCAGAAAGTTGATTTCTCTGCCATATCTTATATTTTAATATACCTAAAAGTGCAAGGTAGTGTCTAAATCCATAACCGTCGTGTCTGCTGGTTGTTGTTGAGGAACGGGCTTCAGCTGCACCGGTGTATCCGCTTCAGGCACACTATCAGCAGGCTTCTGGCCTTTGTCCCAACTATATCCCCTGTCCTTATCCTGTCCCGTTGTATCAGGAACTATGAAACTATTTGCCGGTTTTTCTTTTTCCGTTTTATCTTCAGGTTCCCTGAATAACAGAAAATAACTCAGTAAAGCAATCATAAATACCACAGTCAAGACCAATACTGCAAATACAGGTTTGGAAATTACCACTACGCCAGCATTTCTATTTCTATCTGGCGCTTCTTCAGCGCCTGCAGTCTCCTGATAATGCAAGACCAGATTTTGTAATCGCTCATTTTCCAGCTGCAGTAAAGAATGTCCTGCCGGTTCGGCCAGGTAACCACCGCTGTCAGTAGTACTGCTATGCACAATCGCATCCTGCAGTGCCACCCCATTCGCATATCTTTTTGCAGGATCTTTCTCCAGGCATCTGGCTATCATAGCGAGTAACCATCCCGGTACCTGCATTTCATTAATAGCCTTGGCATCCCGCCAGTTCTCTGGCAAATTCTGTTTACGCAACGCAAGAATCTCCGGCACTGGTAACTCCAGATGACCTAACATCACATCATTACGGGATTTTTGTCCATTATCAAGCAGCGGAAAAGGAACCTGTCCAGCTAGTAGTTCATACAATATTACACCATAACTGTAAATATCTGTTTCGAATAACATCACCCCTTCGCCCTGTTCGGGTGCCATAAACTCTATCGCTCCCGCATGCCTGATACTCGTCCGGCGCTGCTCATCTGACATGGCCGAAAGACCAAAATCAAGCAAAACATAATTACCCGTATGGATATTAAACTTTACATTATTACTTTTTATATCACCATGTTTCACCGCAACTTTATGACAATGCGCTAACGCATTAGCCAAATGATCGGCTACCCTGATGACCTCCTTGACGGTAAATATTTTTTCATGCGGTTCTTTCAGCAACTCTTCCAGATCAGGTCCATCTATATATTCCATTTCTATGAAGGGGAAAGATCCACTTTCAGTAAGTCCTGAATTTAATATTTTAACCACATTAGGGTTTGGTTCCTCATTTACTTTCTTGAGCTTTTCCACTTCGTTCTGAAAGCTCTTAAAGTTCTTATCGTCCTCACTTTCAGCGTGTACAGGCGTAGGCAATATTTTTACCGCCGTAATAATTGGCCCGAATCTTCTTCCTTTATAAACTGACCCCTGGCCACCAGTGCGCAGTGCACCCATGTTTTCGAGTCCTTCAGCAATCGTAAATACTTTACTCATCTAAGCTATCATTCTGTATATGTCGTAAAAATAACTACAATTATGGTTCCATTGTCAAAGATTTAAGCCTAAAGTCTAATTTATTAAAAATAGCGCTACCTCTCTTTACCAATTATCCCTGCTGTGCATTTTATTTTAATTCCTTTTGCTCATTTCGTATGAAAGAAGAATGCATATTTTTAAAACCCTAAAGTTCAGTGATATACAGAGACAAATGACCCATAAAACTGAGGTACCAATCAAAAACGGATAGCTATTGTTATCCGGAAAAACAGCGTATATGATTGAACTTTTACAAGGAGACATCACTAATGTCTATGCTGACGCCATTGTCAATCCGACAAATACTTCACTATTAGGAGGTGGAGATGTAAACAGGGCTATACATCGTACAGGTGGCAAAGCGATAGTAGAAGAATGTTTCCGTATCAGAAGAGAACAGGGCGGCTGCAATGTTGGCCGTGCAGTGATTACCACAGCAGGTAACCTCCCTGCAAAATTTGTAATTCATACCGTAGGGCCCTATTGGCACGGAGAAATACACGGAGAAGTGAGATTGCTCAGTTCTGCTTACAAAAGCTGTTTAACACTGGCTGTTAAGAATGGTTTAAAGACGATCGCATTTCCAAATATCAGTACAGGAGTTTATGGATTTCCAAAACAAGAAGCTGCCGAGATTGCTTTCCACACCATAAGTGATTTTTTAATCCATCAAAAAGATCTCGAAAAGGTAATAGTTGTTTGTCTTGATGCTGAAAATTACAACATCTATTACAGACTGTTGAAGTTATAATTTGAGCTTTTTGACATTGATTTTTTACATGCCTTTTATTAATTTGAACTATCTACTGATTAATAGACAGAGAGATGAAACGACCAATCCAAAGCTTAGAAAATTTCATTTTGCTTCCTGTATCAAAAACAAGGATCAACACAGAGGACAGCGCTAAAGTGGCGGATTTCCTCACTCAACTACTGAAAACTAAAGATTTGAAGTTAAAACAGGACGTAGAAGTTAAAGTATTGGACTCCATTGATACGGATGGTGCTAAGCTGATCCAGATTAACCCTGTTCAACTCCCGGATTTTAAATTCAACTATCCGGGACTTCGTATCATTCCGGAAAAGTTTTACCATAAGGCGGTGTGCCAGAGAAAAAGAATCAGTGCAAAGGTAAAAAGTACTCAGGCGGTGCTGCCAATCACCATCACTATCAATGATCCTCAACAAAAGCCAATCCAAAATATTACCGTAGTAGTATTTACAGATTTTGCCATGAGCAGAGGGGCATCAGGGATAACAGATAAAAATGGTTCGGTGAAGTTGATTCTGGATAAAGACAATGCAGAGCGGATCTACATTTATGCGGACCACAGTTACTGGGGCTCTTTCCAGGAAAATGTAAAACTAACTAGTAACTTAAAGTTTACGCTGCAACCTGTAAAGACTGATTATACGGACAGTCTCCGGTATTTTTATGATACAGGAAACTGGCCCAGGTTAAAGCAGAAAATACGGGTGGGTATTATAGATACAGGAGTAGGCCCCCACAAAGATCTTCACGTTTCAGGTGGCAAAAATCTGGTTAAAGGAGAGGATGAAAATAATTACGAGGATAATGGTGAAGGCCACGGAACACATGTCGCCGGTATTATAGCTGCTTCTGGTGGTATAAATGGCGTAGCTGCAGGTGTCCAAATCATGAGCTACAGGGTTTTCCCAAAAGATAAGGGAGCTTCAAACTTTGATATCATGAAGGCTATTGCACAGGCTATATCCGACAAATGTGACCTGATTAATATGAGTCTGGGCGAGGCTGAGGATGATGAAGGTTTAACGAGTTATATCAAAGATGCCTATAATGAAGGTATACTTTGTTTTGCTGCAAACGGGAATGACAGTAGAAGTGCGGTTAGTTTCCCCGCAGCATACAGTTTATGTGTAGCCATTTCAGCAATGGGCAGAATTGGCACCTTCCCTGAAGAGGCTGTAGAAGAAAGTGCTGTACAGGAACCTTTTGGCACGGACAACAGTAATTTCATCGCCGATTTTTCAAATATAGGTTTGGAAACTGACCTTACAGCACCGGGTGTAGGTATTATATCTACCTATCCTAACGACTATTATGCAATTATGGATGGCACAAGCATGGCGTGCCCGGCAGCAACAGGAATGGCAGCGAGATTGTTATCACATATGCCAGAGTTTTATGAAATGCAGAGAAATCAGGATAGGTCGGTGGAGATGCTCAAATTTCTTGCGCGCAACATTACACCGCTGGGATTTGGCGCAAACTTTGAAGGAAAAGGAATGTTATGTTACAACAATGAACTTCATTCTAAAATATAAAGGAGATCAGCAGCCGGATCTGGAAAAGCTTACGGAAGTGTTGACTGTTCACCATGCCCGGATCATGGACGACAGCCTTCTGCCACACTCCGCCCTTTTAAATGTGGAAGAGTCATTTGTAAACAAACTGCAACTAGACCTTGAGGGTGAATGGGATATTTATCCTGAACATACTTATAAAATCCCTACTACTAAAAAATCGATTTAATCACTTCTTAAAAAAAGCCATCCAGGTTTGTCATGCTGGATGAGCCCTTTTCACACCTGAGCCCGATTTATATTGACGTTGTGAAAGAACTGATTCAACAGGAAAAAGCAAGTAAAGGGTTCCTTATCACGGATCATATGTTCAGGCATATTGTTGAACTTTGTGATGATCTGTATGTGCTGGCTGATGGAAAAACGCATCTAACCAAAGATGTCCATGAACTTGAATTCTTAGGATATGCCAGATATTAAATGAATCAGGCTATTGAACTGAATTGAATTTATCCTTTTTTAAACGTTCTGCAACGTCTTTAGCACTCACTATTGCTGCTTCAACGGTTCCCGGATGCGGACCTGAATACAACCCTTCACCGGAAAAATACAATTTACCACCAACCGGATGAGTTAGGATATCGAGTGCTTTAGGTGTCTCAGGCAAATGATAACTATACGCACCAGCTGTAAATGGCTCTTTATGCCAGTTAAAAACCTGCGCTGTTTTTATCTTTTTTTGGATGTCCTCCATACTTAAATTAAATATTGAAGAAACTGACCTGATCGCTATATCCAATAGATCTGCTTCATTTAGCTCCTTCAGCAAGTCCGCAGCAGTCCCCCCTGCCCACCCGGTTAACACCGGAACCTCCATAGGGAGTTGAGTCCACCAGGTAGGAAACTGTTCTTCACTAAAGAAGAACCCTGCATCTTTAGCCCAAAACACTTCAGCAAACTCCAATACCACTTTGACAACGTTTCCGAAACCAATTTGATGAAAAGCGCTCCTGTATTCAGGCAGAGCAGGTATAAATGTGATAGCTGATTTTAAGGCAGAAGATTGCAAAATACCAACTGAAGCTGTTAAGACGCAGTATTCTCCACTATATATAATGTTATTTAAGGTCTTTACTAAAACTTGTTCTCCATTCCAGTTGATCTCCTGAACAATAGAATTGGTAATCAGCGTACATCCCTGTTTCCTGCATTGTGCGACAAGATATTCCACTAATTTACTGTACCCGCCATCTACTCTATTGTCTCCGCTCTGATCAGACCATTCCTTATAGAGTGACTGAACACTTACCTTCTCAATAGCTGCAATATCAAAGCCCTCTGCAAATGCAATAGCCTGTTTTCTTATCTCAGCGTTTCTTTCTCCTTCAAAATAAGTAGAAAGAAACTGGTGCAAAGTCATGTCTTCCTTTAAGCTAGCCATTTTGCTCAATAAAACATCCCAACCTTCTACCATACCATCCTGTGCTATCAATCTGCCTTTGCTTGTCTTGTAAAACGTCCCTTCCACAGGTTTGTAATTTAGTTTCGCCTCTTCCAGCAGTTCAATAGAATTTTCGGCCCTGCCATGAACAAATTCTGCGCCCGACTCAACTGGTACGGAAAAACCACTGTCTGTAATGGTGTCAATCCTCCCTCCAAATCGAGACAAAGCTTCCAAAATAACTACATCAAAGGATGACGATAATTCCCTTGCAGTTACTAAACCTGCAATTCCGGCTCCAATTACAACTACTGTTTCTTTTTTCATATAAATAGAAAAACAATATAAACAATAATAACACAAATTAATGTCTACTATTTTTATAGATTTTATTATCTTGCCATGGTTACTGTTCTCAGGAACTATTCCCCCAAAATTAAAAAAAATACAAAACATTGATTATGAACACCCTGCTCAATCTAAACATTAATTATTTGGCCTTTGCAATCCCGGGATTCTTTATCTTTCTTTATTTAGAATATATGCTTGCCATACATTTGAAAAGACCAGATATCTTCAAATATGAAAGTTCAATTGCTAATGTTAGCATTGGCATTGCCGAGCGCTTGATCAACTTATTTATTGCGGGTACTTTTTATTCCCTCTTTTATTGGATCTATACCCATCATGCGGTATTCCATATCCCAAATGTCTGGTGGGTATGGGTAATACTTATTATGGCTACGGACCTTGTTTGGTACTGGTATCACAGGCTGGGTCATGAAGTGAATTTTTTGTGGGCAGCACATATTGTACATCATCAGAGTGAAGAGTTTAATCTTACGGTATCGGCAAGAATTACCGTTTTTCAGGCGATTATCAGGAATGTTTTCTGGTGTGTACTGCCATTGGTGGGTTTTCATCCAAATATGGTCATCACCATTCTTGTTGTGCATGGCGCCTATTCCTTCTTTACCCATACACAGTTAATTGGCCAGGTTAAATGGCTGGAAAACATATTGATTACCCCCTCCCTGCATGGTATTCATCACGCGAGTGACGAAAAATACCTGGACAAAAATTATGGAGATGTTTTTGTTTTCTGGGATAAAATTTTCGGCACTTTCCAAAGCGAAGAAGAAAGCCCGAAGTATGGCCTGACTCATCCTGTAAAAAGCTATAGTTTCCTTTGGCAGCACTTCCATTATTACCTGGAGCTCATCGAAGCTTGTAGAAGGGTTTCTGGATATAAAGAAAAAGCGAAGATAATTTTCGGCGGACCAGCTACACTGGACCAGGAGATCAGACCTGCGCTGGAAAAGAAATATCTCCAGCACAAGTCTTCATCTAGATATAGATTTAAATTTAAAACCTATCTGAACCTGCAGGTGATAGCTGCGGTTGTATTACTTACGGTAATCACCGCCCTATATGCTATTTTAGGCCCTGATGACAAATTATTTATGACGTTATTCATCCTGCTCACGCTCATTAACTGCGGAGCACTACTGGAACAAAGAAAATGGATTTTCTATCTCGAATGTCTAAGATTCATTCTGCTCATCAGTTATGGTTTCTGGAAGTTTGACATTTTTGAATATGTAACCTTGCCGGTATCATTGCTGATCATCATTGCATATGTATTCAAGATAGATAGTTTGTATAAAAACCGGGTACTCCGTTATGACGAAATAAATTCCTGAGATTACCAGCCCTTTACGGCACCACCTTTAAATTCTTTTGCAGCAGCAGCGGCTACTTCATCAGAATGGAATGCCTGAACAAACCTTTTGATTTTGCTTTCGTTTTTGTTGTCTTCTCTGGACACGATGATATTCACATAAGGAGAATTTTTGTCCTCCACAAACAATCCGTCACGGTTGGCAATTAATCCTACTGGAGTAGCAAATGTATTGTTGATGATGGCAATAGTTACGTTCTGGTCATCCAGTGATCGAGGTAACTGTGGTGCTTCGAGCTCCACAATTTTCAATTTTTTAGGATTACCTACAATATCATTTATAGTAGGTAAAAGCCCTACACCGTCTTTTAATTTCAGGAGGCCGGCTTTCTGTAATAAGAGTAGCGATCTGCCTTCATTAGTAGGATCATTAGGTATAATTACAGTGCTTTCGTCTTTCAGTTCACTGAGACTTTTAATTTTTTTAGAATAACCGGCTAAAGGATAAACAAATGTATTTCCCTGGATAAAAAATTGGTACCCGCGTTGTTTAGCCTGTACGTCCAGATAGGGTTTGTTCTGGAAAACGTTCGCGTCTATATCTCCCTGATGCAGCGCTTCATTGGGCATTACATAATCATTAAACTGTACCAGTTCAACCTCAAGTCCGAATTTCTCTTTTGCTACTTTCTGTGCTGCTTGTGCAACTACATATTCTGGCCCGGCCTCTACACCTACTTTAATATGGTCAGGATTGTTGGTTTTGTTACCTCTGCCGCAGCCAAACAAGGTAACCATAGCGGTAATAGCTGCGAATAATTGAATTTTTGATTTCATTGAATTGTTATTATAATAAAACAGGATTATTTCCTGTGGTCTACACTTTTAGAAATAGCATCACCTGCAAATTGTATACAAAAAACAAGTGCAACCAGGGATAAAAGCACCGTATTCATCACAACTACATCATATCCTACATAGCCATACTGATAACCAATCTGGCCTAATCCGCCAGCACCTACAGCACCGCCCATGGCAGAATAACCTACTAATGTGATGAGTGTAATAGAAGCTGTGTTGATCAGTGAAGGCAATGCTTCCGGCAAAAGAACTTTAACTACAATCTGAAACGGAGTAGCTCCCATTGCCCGGGCCGCTTCCACCAATCCTCCGGGAACTTCGATCAGGCTATTTTCTACCATTCTGGCAATGAAAGGTGCCGCACCAATACTTAAAGGAACTAATGCTGCCTCCACACCAATAGACGTTCCCACCAGCATTCTGGTAAAAGGGATCATCCATACAATCAAAATGATGAAAGGGATAGACCTGAATATGTTTACAAGAATGGAAACAGTAGTGTTTAAGGTGATATTTTCCAAGACCTGACCTTTACGGGTGAGATATAACATGACGCCGGTCGGCAGCCCGATTACAAATCCAAAAAAGCCCGATACAAAAGTCATGATAATCGTTTCGAGGGCCCCTTTAATCAGGAGCAGAATCATTGCATCAGACATAACCTAATACCTCCACTTTAATTTGTTTGGACGCATAATAAGCAATTGCCTTCTGGTTGTTTTCCTCTGTACCTGATGCTTCTACAACCATTGCGCCGAATTTAACGCCACCAGAATGTTCAATTTGTGCATACACTATATTGTTATCAATTTCAAATAATCTGCTGACTTCTGATAAGACAGGATCATCAGCAGAAAGGCCGGTAAAATCTAATTTGAGTAAAGGCCTTTTGCCGGCACTATACACGGGGATAAGTCGCTCCTGATAACTTTCCGGTAGGCTTATCTTTAATGAAGAAGCGACAAATTCCCTGGCCAGATCAGTTTTCGGATGTGCAAAAATCTCACTTATAGTACCCTGTTCAATTAATACGCCATTGCTGATTACCGCAACTTCATCACAAATGTTTTTTACCACATCCATTTCATGAGTGATCAGCAGGATAGTTATATTCAACCGCTTATTGATATCCTTTAATAAGGCAAGTATAGCACGTGTTGTGGCAGGATCAAGCGCACTGGTGGCCTCATCACATAACAATACTTTTGGGTTACTTGCCAGTGTACGGGCAATGGCAACACGCTGTTTTTGTCCACCCGACAAACTTGCGGGATAATCGTGTTGTTTTTCCTGGAGTCCTACCAAAGCCAGCAAAGCCTTCACTCTTTCCTCAATCTCTGCTTTAGGCAATTGGTCAAGCTCAAGGGGAAATGCCACATTATCGAAAACCGTTCTTGAAGATAACAGGTTAAAATGCTGGAAGATCATGCCAATCTGCCTTCTTTCCTTCGCCAGCTGTGCAGAGGAAAGATCGATCAGGTTGATGCCGTCAACAATCACTTCTCCGGAAGTTGGCCTTTCCAGTAAGTTGACACAACGGATCAGGGTACTTTTTCCTGCTCCTGAAGCGCCAATTACACCGAAGATTTTACCCCTGGGAACTGTTAGTGATACATCAGACAAAGCAGTGACAGTCCTGTTTTTAAGCTGAAACTCCTTTGTAATATTTTTTAGTTCAATCATTTAAATTTATAAATTAACTCACAGCGCTGAGCTCGTTCAGGCTTTCTTGTTTATACAGACCCGCAAGCCTGTTTACCACCTCTTCAATCTCCTCTGCTGTGTTATATCTGCTGAAAGAAAATCTAACCGTATTTCGTTCAAAATTATCACCCAAAGCTGCCAAAACATGAGATCCTGACGTGCTGTGGCTCGTGCAGGCGCTTCCGCCTGATACACAAATATGATGCCGGTCAAGATAATTCAGGGGACTATCTCCATTTACTGCTTCCGGCAGGGAAACACTTAAAACGGTTGACAGACTATGGTCTGTCTGTGCTGAATTGCCATTGAATCTAATTCCGGGAATGTGATAGATCAGATCTCTGATCATTTTTTCTTTTAACAGCGTAATATGCCTTTTGTTATTTTCAAGATTACTGTAGCTCAGTTCAAGTGCTTTCGCAAGACCTACAATACCTGTCACGTTTTCCGTACCGCTACGCATTCCCTTTTCCTGAGACCCACCGTTAATTAAAGGCAATAAAACATGTTCTGAACTTTTATACAAAAAACCTATCCCTTTCGGGCCGTGAAATTTGTGAGCAGATCCCACAAGAAAGTCTGCTTTCAACTGTTTTGTATTGTATTGATACTGTCCCATGCTCTGCACTGTATCCGTATGAAATATAGCTCCATACCTGCAACAGACATCGCTGATCTCCTGTATGTTATTTAAGTTTCCAATCTCATTGTTACCATGCATCACAGAAACAAATGCCTTTTCATTAGCTGACAGTAACGATTCCAGATGAGGAATGGATAAATTACCTTTCTCATCGTGATTCAGATACACTAATTCTATCTCACCAATTTTTTGAAGAGATTTCAAAGTATTTAAAACGGCATGATGTTCAAACGGTGTAGTGATTGCCAGTTTGATCCCGCTATTCCTGATCCCGGAAAGAATCGCCGTATTATCAGCCTCGGTACCACCTGAAGTGAAGACGATTTGTGCAGGTGCAGTATTCAATAAATCTGCTATTGTTTTGCGCGACTGTTCGATTGCATTTTTAACTGTCCTCCCGTAGTAATGCGAAGAAGAAGGGTTACCGAAGTTTTCAAAAAGATAAGGTTCCATAGCCTGAAAAACTTCTCTGCTTAAGGGTGTAGTTGCTGCATTGTCAAGATAAATTCTCATGTCCATCTAAATATTTAAGATTAAAAAATAATGTTAATACCCAGATTTCAGAGAAAAATATTCTTATCTATCCGCTTGACAGCGGTAGGAGTTAGCACCTTGTTAAATACAGGTTGCTAAGACATCACAGGGCCCTTCCCTCAGTCTTTCTGGATAAAATTAATAAATGTAAGAACGGTGTGCTGCAAACATACAAATAATCTACCAATTAAGTATACTTTATTTTAAATTATCATTCCTCCGTTTTGATTTATCCCTGTCAGTTAATAAATTATAAAATAGATTTAGCATTAAAATCAGCACTTATCAATAAAATTCGATACAGAAATTCATTTCATAACGCACAATTTTCTTACTTTCGTTAAAGTTTTGACAACGGCCATGAGTTCGCTGTCATATAAAAATATTATTTAAGATATTGCGTCGCAAAACTCGCTTAAGGAAACTGGTAATTTCAAAAGGAAACGAGAGATATTGCAACGCTCATGCTTTGGCGTGGGCTTGCTTATTTCGTTTCCAGGTATACCAGTGCCTCTTAAGCGGATAAGTATGGTCTGCGCCATATCTAAAGTGTGGATTTTATGTAAATGGCTGATGGATATTAAACAACTCATTGATCGGAATTGTCCCTTTTTAGGCATCCTGGAAGATAGTAAAGGTGTTTATGAAGCATTAAAAAAACATCCTTATTTAGCGGTAATTGACGAAGCATCTGTTACGACAGGCATTCTCACCCTAAAAGACTTTCACAACCACCCCCACGGCAGGATTAAAGATTATCAGTTTAACAAACCAAGGATCACATCAGACCAGCATATTTTTGAGGTCTTCAATATTATGAAAACGTCAAATGAGGACTATCTTCCTGTTTTTGAACCTCATTTTATTGGCGTAATTTCCCTGAAAGCGATAGCAGAAAATATATTTGAGTCGATGGCAGATATCAAAGATAATATCAGGTATATCATTCACGATCTTAAAAATCCGATTGCCAATATGCAGGGATTGGTTAATTTACTGGATCATCATGTTGCTGATGAAAGTAAAGACCTGATCAGCTTGCTGTCCGTTTCCTGCAAACTGGCAAATGACCGTATTGATGATCTGTTATGGGATGACAAGCGAACCATCAACAGAGTACCTACGGAGTTGAATGACTTTTATCTTCAATGTATCAATGAACAGAAAGGCCTGGCACTCATGAAAGATATTACTATGATCGTCCGGCTTTCTGCCGAACCTGTGGTTAAAAATATCGATCAGAGTCTGGTTAAAAGGGCGGTACAAAACGTTATCCATAATGCAATCAAATTCTCCTGCCCTACCAGTGCAATAAACATCACAAGCCATGTGGAAGATAATCACCTGACACTTAAAGTGATCAATGGCGGAATGGATATCCCTGAACACCTGCAACCCTTTATTTTCACGAGAAATACAGATGCACAGCGTCCGGGAACAAGTGGTGAAAGTTCTAACGGACTGGGACTCTATATTGCAAAAAGATTTATCGAATACAACAACGGAACGATCACCTTTGAGAGCAGTAATCAGGTCACCAGATTCTACATCCGTTTTTAATAGCTTTAAAAAATCTATACCTTTGGCCGAATGAGTTTAAAAAGCCTGATCATTCTCTGCCTTTTTATATTGTCTTCTTCTTTTTCATTTGGCCAAAGCAGTACAGCGCTTAAAAGGAAAAAACAGGCATTGCAACGTGAAATCAACCTTTTACAAAGAAATGCAAACAAGGCAGCAAAAAACAAAAAGCTTACACTTAGCCAGATCAATGCATTAAATGCCAAAATTGGCTTAATGCAGGAGAAAATAGGGGTGATTAATGCTGAAATCAGAAATCTTGACCATCAAATCAATGAGAATACCCACACGGTAACAAACCTCAGAGGACAACTGGGGCAGCTTAAAGATGAGTACGCAGCGATGATAAGGTTTGCCCAACGCAGCAGAAGCGCTTACGAGCGGATGATGTTTATTTTCGCCGCTCAGGATTTTAATCAGGCTTATAAAAGAATCAAATATCTCCAGCAGTTTGGCCAGTACAGAAAAAAACAGGCAGACTATATCCAGGGCCGGCAAAAAGACCTGAAATATAAAATCGTCATCCTTGATAAAAATCTCAAAGAAAAAAGCAACCTACTGCAGGAACAGGAAAACGACAGGGCAAAACTAGATAAGAACAAATCTGAGCAAGCCCTGGTTCTTAACAAATACAGCAGACAGGAAAAACAGTACAAACAGGATATTGCCGTTCGCAGAAAAAAACAGGCAAGGCTCGACCGCGATATCCGTGCAGCAATTTTAAGAGACATCGCCATCGCCAAAAAGAAAGCTGATGCAGCAGAACGCGCAGCCGCTGCAAGGGCAAGAGCGGCAAATAAGAAGGCTCCTGCCGGAAAGGCTAAAACCAGCGGCAGTTACCTGAACGCCAGTGCCGGATCAGCAAAATTATCTTCCGACTTCCAGAAAAACAGGGGCTCCCTTCCCTGGCCTGTGAATGGTACCATCACAGAACGTTTCGGGAAACACATGGAAGGTCAGGCCTCCTATGTCAACGATGGTATCAATATAGAAACTGCACCCGGCGCGGCAGTTCATGCTGTATTTGGTGGTACAGTCAGAATTGCCAGTTTTCAGTATGGTGTTTATTTCATTCTGATCAAGCATGGAGAATATTATACGGTTTATCAGAATTTAAAATCCGTATCAGTAGCTGTAGGATCACAGGTGACAACGAGGCAAACAATTGGTATTGTGGCAAATGACGGCGGCAGACCGCAATTACAGTTCCAGATCAGGAGAGGAAAGGTTGCACAAAATCCGGAAGGATGGATCTCAAAATAGCAAAAATTAATTTTTTTCCCACTATCTTGGTCGTGATTCGTTATTAAGGGTAAATAAATAATTCGACATGACCAAAAACATATTCATAGCCTCTGCAGAACCTTACACTGGCAAATCAGTTGTCGCTTTCGGAATGGTAAATATGTTGCTCGCCAAAACACAAAAGGTGGGCTATTTCAAACCGATCATTGCACAGGAAGACCCTGAGCAAAAAGAGCAGCACATTGAAGCTATTCTTGACTATTTCTCCCTGCCAATTAATTACCAGGATACTTACGCATTTACACGGCAGCAGATTCTGCATGACGCGAAAGCAGAACATACTGGTCATATGATCAATACCATTATCAGCAAATATAAAAAGCTGGAAGATAATTATGATTTTACGGTTATCGAAGGCAGCGACTTCTTAGGTGAAGGAATCGCTTTTGAGTTTGAGTCCAATGCCCTGATTGCTAAAAACCTGGGCGCCCCTGTGATGATGGTGGTAACAGGCAAAGACAAAACTGCAACACAGTTAATCAATACAGCGGTAAACGTCTACAGAAACTTTATGCTCAGGGATGTACAGGTGCTGGGAATTGTGGCAAATATGGTTTCTCCTAAAGATGCGGAACAGGTAAAGCTTGCATTATCAAAACAATTACCTGCAGACCTGATGATTACTGTAATTCCTTTGGAAAGTGGTTTACAGAGTCCGACTATGAAAGAGATTACCCATGCTTTAAACGGGAAGGTATTATTCGGCGCAGACCTGATGGCCAATCAGGTAGACAACTTTGTAACTGGTGCAATGATGTTACCTAATTTTTTGAGTTACATCAAAGAAAATGTATTGATTGTTACACCGGGTGACCGTGGCGACATTATTATCGGGTCTTTACAGGCAAATTTATCAGCAAATTACCCGAAAGTAGCCGGTATTGTACTTACCGCCGGGACTTTGCCTGACGAGCACATGATCCGGCTGATTGAGGGTTTACAAACCGTTATTCCTATCATATCTGTAGAAAAAGGCACTTTCGAAACTACTACTGCTATCGGTGCAATACATTCCAAGATCACCATCGATAATAAAAAGAAGATTGAACTGGCCATAGATATCTTCGAAAAATATGTAGACATGCAGGCACTGGATGATAAGATCATCACCTTCCGATACGAAGGAATTACGCCACATATGTTCCAGTATCAATTGGTCAAATGGGCCAAAAGTCAGAAAAAACACATTGTGCTTCCGGAAGGCAATGATGAAAGAATACTGAAAGCAGTGGAAAGACTGATCAGTCAGGATATCGTAGATATCACTTTATTAGGCGACCCACTGGAAATTGGAACAACTGTCAAGCGATTAGGTTTAAATCTGGACCTGAATGCAATCCATATTCATAATCCGGCAGATTCTGAACATTATGATGATTACGTAGAAACCTTGTATGAACTGCGCAAAACTAAAAACGTCAATATGGAAATGGCCAGAGATATGATGACAGACGTCTCATACTTCGGCACCATGATGGTTTATAAAGGCCATGCAGATGGAATGGTTTCTGGTGCCGTGCACACTACGCAGCATACGATCCGTCCGGCGCTCCAGTTTGTAAAAACCAAACCTGGCGTATCTGTGGTCTCCTCTATTTTCTTTATGTGTCTGCCGGAAAGGGTAGCCATTTTTGGAGATTGCGCAGTTAATCCGAATCCAACAGCCATTCAGCTGGCAGAAATTGCCATATCATCAGCAGAAAGCAGTGCTCGTTTTGGAATTGAACCACGGATCGCAATGCTTTCCTACTCGTCAGGAAGTTCCGGAGAAGGAGAAGATGTAGAGCGTGTAAGAGCAGCAACAGCAATTGTAAAAGAAAGACGACCCGACCTGAAAATTGAAGGCCCTATACAGTATGATGCTGCAGTAGATCCATCGGTAGGTCAGCAAAAAATGCCAGGTTCTGAAGTTGCAGGAAGAGCAAGTGTACTTATTTTCCCTGACTTAAATACAGGAAATAACACATACAAAGCGGTACAAAGAGAAACAGGGGCACTTGCCATTGGTCCAATGCTGCAGGGACTAAATAAACCGATTAACGATTTAAGCAGGGGCTGTACTGTCGACGATATTTTTAATACGGTGGTGATCACAGCAATCCAATGTCAGGATATTTAAAGTAAAAACAACATTTAACCATTCAGAAAGCTATTATATGAATATTCTTGTTATCAACTCAGGGAGTAGTTCTTTAAAATACCAATTGTTCAAAATGCCAGACAAAGTTCCGGTTTGTAGCGGACTGGTGGAAAGGATTGGAATTGAGGGATCGTTTATCAAACATTCAATATATACTGATGGCGGGAAACTGACTATCGAAAAGGACAATTTTATCGCAAACCATGGCGATGCACTAAAACAGGTATTAAACTTACTCTCAGAAGGTAAAGATGCTGTAATTGCCAGTCCGGATGATATTACGGCTGTCGGACATAGAGTAGTACACGGTGGTGAGCATTTCTCCGGACCAACACTAATTACTGCCGAAGTGAAGCAGCAGATCAAAAAATTATTCTCCCTTGCTCCTCTTCATAACGCGGTGAACTACAAGTGTATCGAAGTAGCGGAAGAAACCTTTCCAAAGGCTAAGCAAATTGCTGTTTTTGATACTGCATTTCACCAGAGTATTCCCGAAGAAGCATACCGTTTCGCTATTCCAGAATGGTATTATAAGGAACACGGCATCAGAGTGTATGGTTTCCACGGCACAAGCCATAAATATGTGAGTGCTGAAGCTGCCAAATGGCTTAATAAACCAGATGCAAAGTTAATCAGTATCCATCTTGGAAATGGCTGTAGTATGACTGCAATCAAATCTGGCAGATCGGTGGACACCAGTATGGGATTTGGTCCATTGAGTGGATTAATGATGGGCACACGTTCAGGCGACATCGATCCGTCAGTTATCCTGCATTTAATGGAACACTCGGGCTATACCTTGGAACAGTTAAGCACATTATTAAATAAACAATCAGGTTTACTGGGTGTTGGCGGGTCCAGTGACATGCGCGATATCCGTAAGCTGGTCAGTGAAGGCAATCCTGCTGCAGCGTTAGCATTGAAAATATACGCTTACCGTATTAAAAAATTTATTGGCTCCTACTTTGCTGTGTTAAATGGCGTGGATGCTATTTTATTTACGGCCGGTGTAGGTGAAAATGACAGTGCAATGCGGGCTGCTGTATGTAAAGAAATGGACTATCTGAACATTGTGCTGGATGAACAAAAGAACCTGCAGTATAAAGGTGAAATCCTGGATATCGGCACTGAAGATTCAAAAGTTAAAATACTGGTCGTACCTACCAACGAAGAATATGAAATCGCCGATCAATGTTTCGGTCTGCTGGCTGTTCAATAATATCTTCGCCGGTTCTGTCGCTTTAATGACGGAACCGTTTAAATCCTGTCAAATATAAATATCGTAAGCTAAGGAACAGATGGGACATACAACGGGAACGTTCCCGAATAATTAACTCATTAAGAATGAACAAACAAATATCAATCATAAAATGCGCAAAATAGTATTAATAATCACGACTATACTAGGATCAGTATGGTATGCAGGAGCACAGGAAATTAATTCTCCTGATAAAAACCTGAGTATGAAGTTCGAGTTGCAGGAAAATGGAATCCCCACTTACCAGCTGACTTATAAAAAGAAAAGTGTGATCAAAACCAGTAAATTAGGTATTGAGACCAAAGACGTCCCGGCGATGGTAGATGGCTTTACCCTAACGAAATCGGAGCAGAAGACGTTTGATGAAAGCTGGAATCCTGTTTTAGGTGAACAAAAGACCATCCGTAACAACTATAATGAACTGCTGGTTACCCTAACGCAAAAAAGTGTTAAAGACAGATTTATCCGCATCCGCTTCCGTCTGTTTAATGATGGTTTAGGCTTCAGATATGAGTTTCCGGAACAGCCAAATTTGAATTACTTCATAATTAAAGAAGAAAAGACACAGTTTGCCCTGACGGGTGATCATAAAGCATTCTGGTTACCGGGTGATTTCGATACTCAGGAATATAGTACGATGACTTCAGATCTTTCTGAAGTCAGGGGAAAGATGAAGGAGGCAGTGACACCAAATGCATCTCAAACTACCTTCTCTCCTACCGGGCTTCAAACACCGTTGATGATGAAAAGTAAAGATGGCTTATATATCAATATACATGAAGCTGCACTGGTAGATTATTCAACCATGTCTCTAAATCTGGATGATAAAAATCTGATACTTGAATCATTTTTAACACCGGATGTCATTGGTGATAAAGGTTACATTCAGGCACCGGCACAATCACCATGGAGAACAATCGTAGTGAGCGATAAGGCGACAGAAATCCTGGCATCCAAATTAATCCTCAACCTGAATGAACCAACGAAATATAAAGATGTATCCTGGATTAAGCCTATTAAATATGTAGGTGTATGGTGGGAAATGATCACAGGAAAAAGCACCTGGGCATATGCTGACATAGAAAATGTACAGCTGGGCGTTACAGATTATTCCAAATTAAAACCCAACGGAAAACATGCAGCAAATACGGCACATGTAAAGGAATATATCGACTTCGCTGCTAAAAATGGGCTGGATGCAGTATTGGTAGAAGGATGGAATGAGGGCTGGGAAGATTGGTTTGGAAAAACTAAAGATTATGTATTCGACTTTGTAACGCCATATCCGGATTTTGACGTAAAAGAACTGCACCGCTATGCAGCATCGAAAAATATTAAGATCATTATGCATCATGAAACTTCAGGATCTATACGTAACTATGAACGTCATTTAGATACAGCTTATAAATTTATGGTAGATAATGGTTATAATTCTGTAAAAAGCGGCTATGTAGGGAATATCATTCCCAGAGGAGAACACCATTATGGGCAATGGTTAGTAAACCACTACTTATACGCCATTACAAAAGCTGCAGATTATAAAATAATGGTCAATGCCCACGAAGCGGTGAGACCAACCGGACTGAACCGTACCTATCCAAATTTGCTTGCTAATGAAGCAGCACGTGGTACAGAGTATGAATCATTTGGAGGAAATAATGCTGACCACACCACAATTCTTCCTTTTACAAGATTAATGGGCGGTCCGATGGACTATACACCGGGTATCTTCGAGACCAGGGTTAGCGCTTATAATCCGGAGAATACTTCGTTTGTACACAGCACACTTACTCATCAGCTTGCATTATATGTAACCATGTATAGTCCATTACAAATGGCGGCTGATTTGCCGGAGACTTACAATAAGTTCATGGATGCATTTCAGTTTATTAAAGATGTGGCGGCCGACTGGGATGAAACTGATATCCTGGAAGCCGAACCAGGCGATTACATCACCATTGCCAGAAAAGCGAAAAACAAAAATGAGTGGTATGTTGGCGGAATAACTGATGAAAATCCAAGGGTGGCTCATATATCCTTTGGCTACCTGCCAAAAGGAAAAAACTTTACGGCCACAGTTTATGCAGATGGTAAGGATGCCAGCTACGATAAAAATCCTCAAAGTTATACGATAAGAAAAATCAAAGTAAACGCTAAAACTGTATTAAAACAACCATTGGCCGCTGGCGGTGGTGTAGCTATTAGCATTAAATAACCTGAAATAAGTTCATAGGAAAGCCCTGTATTGAATGTCTCTGGTAAGTTGCTTACTTGCCGGTTTCCATTCATTACAGGGCTTACTTATGGATAGCGTGATCCCTCTAATTGCAAATCAGCTGTTAGCTATTAAGACGCTTTAAATCTGACCAGGCTAAATTTCTGAACCAAATCAGGGTTCAGCACCTGCATCTCACATTTACCGTTCGCATACCAAATGCATCTTACATCTCCACTTATCATATCAATTTCCGAAATTGTCATTTTTGGACTCCCTGTTTTCAATACTACGACATCACCAATAAAAAATTGTGTGTCTATGATGTTCTTTAAATCTTTCATATCAATTCTGTTACGCAAGTTTAACGCCAGACCGGCTCAATATGTTTTACATTTATAAAAATCGTATTAGCTAAGCACGGAAAGCCTTATATTTTACTGATAGACAACCGGTTCAAAAAATTATGGTTTTTCTGGAATTCCTTTACCCGCACCAACACTATCCGTTCCTCTGTCATTTCTAAAAGAATGTGTACTATCCGCTGGTGCCACACTTCCTGTATCAGTGGCCACAGTATCTTTTACCGAACTGTTATAAGCAGAGCTATCTGCTCCATCTTTACTGTCCTTGTTTCCGCTACATGCTGCTAATGTTATTCCTGCAAAAGCAAGCACCATTAAAAATTTATGATTTCCCATAGAGTTAATTTTATTTAATAGTTTAACAATGAACAGCTTGAATGGTTTTATCATTCTTGATCCATATGGATTGTGAAAAAATGAGTAATATTTTCTCCTTAAAAAAAGATAACTTAGGGCATGTGCGCCAGATATCCACTAACAATCACTATCCTGATGAGCAAATGAAAAGTCACAGCGTTTCCACGATAGTTAATTTCAAGGTAATCAATAATATATAGAATAATAAACCTCATCTGATACGCCCTGCAAATCATTTCACAACTTTTAAACTACAATTATGAAAAGCATCATCACATTTATGGCAATTGTTCTGATCACGTCTCAGTCATTCGCCCAAAAAGCAGCAGATAAAGGAATTCAGGCCACTATCATCAGCTTCTTTGATGGGATGTCCAACCTTGATGATCAGGCAATCCGATCATCAGTTACAGCAGACTTTACTTTATTGGAAGGCGGTCTGGTTTGGAATACAGATACGCTGATCAATCATCTGTTACCTTTGAGAAAACTGAATGTGAAAAGGGTAAATAAATTTGAGTTTTTAACAACTGAACAGCATAAAGATGTGGCATGGATCAGCTACTTTAATACTGCAGATTTTTTAATCAACGATAAACAAAGAAGCATAAAGTGGCTTGAAAGTGCCGTATTGATTAATAAAAATGGCATATGGAAAATTCAGCTACTGCATTCCACAGTCGTAAAACAATAGCTTACAGACCTTTGCAGCTAATACAACCAGACAGATCAGATGGTGATCTGGTTGACAATTTACATACAGTATTGACGAAAAAAAATTATATTTGACGAGTCTTTAAGGACGATAACCAAATGACAGCAGCCTCTCAGAATAATGACAACACCTGCATCTAATTTTATACTACTTATCGTTGTGATCATATGAGCCTGGTTTCTGTAGTCATCCCCGCCTACAACGAGGAAGATAATATTGTCGTTATTATCGACAGATTAGAGTGCGTTTTCAAACAAACTGAACTGAATGTTGAGTTTATCATTGTAGACGACGGCAGCACTGATAAGACAGCGCTCATCCTTAAAACAATGGCCAAGGTTAAGCCTAACCTCTATTTTATAGAGTTTTCAAGAAATTTCGGACACCAGATTGCACTCAAAGCCGGGCTGGACAAAGCTATAGGAGACTGTATTATATCACTGGATGCAGATCTGCAGCATCCTCCGGAGCTCATTATTGAAATGTTACAGAAATGGCAGGAAGGATATGAAGTAGTTTATACAAGAAGAATTGAAGATAAAAAACTTCCGTTTATTAAACGAAAATCATCTTCCCTCTTTTACAAAACACTAAATATTTTATCCAGCATCAAGATCGAAGAAGGAACGGCTGATTTCAGACTGATGGATAAAAAAGTAATCGATGTATTTCGTGATCTGGGTGAGAATGAACCTTTTATTCGCGGCCTGGTAAAATGGATGGGTTACAGCCAGTTTGCAATTGATTATACACCTAGTTCCCGCTTTGCCGGCGCGAGCAAATATAATTTCAGGAAGATGGTAAGATTAGCGCTTCATGGCGTCACCTCTTTCAGCATCAAACCATTATATACAGCCGCTTACCTGGGCTTCATTTTTTCATTATTGTCCGTATTATACATTCCCTATGTATTATATTCCTTTTTTATGGGTATTGAAGTAGACGGTTGGGCTTCACTGATCATGACTATAGTCTTCTTTGGGGGCCTGCAACTGATTATTCTTGGAATTATAGGTATCTATATAGGAAAAATGTTTATGCAGACCAAAAACAGACCTAATTATATTATCAGAAATACGAACCTCCCAAATTCAAACTAAGATATGGTATTATTAAGTTTCGACATTGAAGAGTTTGATATGCCCTTTGAATATCAAAAAAATATCAGTTTTGAAGATCAGATCAGTATTTCAATAACCGGCACCAACATCATTCTGGATCTGCTAAAAAAAAACAGCTTAAAGGCTACATTTTTCAGTACGGTAATTTTCGCAAGGAATGCACCGGAGATCATCGCTCGTATCAATGAAGAAGGACATGAATTGGCGTCACATGGCTATTATCACTCTGATTTCAAGAATGAGCATCTGCTCGAATCGAAGCTGATATTGGAAAAACTTTCAGGCCTTCCAGTAAACGGTTATAGAATGCCGCGAATGATGCCTGTTGATGAGACAGAAATAAAAAAGGCGGGTTATGTATACAACAGTTCAATTAACCCAACATGGCTGCCGGGAAGGTACAATAACCGGCATATATCCAGAACATATTTTCAACAAAGTGATGTATGGCAATTACCAGCGTCGGTAAGCCCCATTTCACGCTTTCCGCTATTTTGGTTATCATTTCATAATCTTCCACTGTGGTTTTATAAACACCTGGTTTACCGCACCTATCAGAAAGATAACTACATTAATATCTATTTTCATCCATGGGAATTCACTGACCTGCGAGATAAAGAACGCTTCGGTTTTCCTGCTTATGTAAGTAGAAATTCAGGCAGGGAAATGATCAGCAGAATGGACAATTTTATGAAATGGATTAATCAGAAAGGTTATCCTTCCGCTACCATTTCCAGTTTCATGGAAAATAAAGTTTTAACGAAAAATAATTGATTATTAAAGGTATGTCATTAACAACACTACAAAACATTAAAATACCTGCTAGGTTTAGCAACTTATTCAAGAGCAGAATATTCATATTTTTTGTCTTTATTCTTTTACCTGCAATTACCACTTATAAGCAATATCACCATGGTGGTCATCACAATAATTACCTGATATTTATTTATACCTATTTCCATTCAATAGATCACCTGAATCTTTTTACTGCTTATCCTGAATATGCAGATACAAATCATTACGGACCGCTCTTCGCATTGGTGATCGCGCCCTTCACGTATCTACCAGAATTCATTGGGATGTATTTATGGGAAGCATCAAATGCATTGTTTCTATTCTATGCCATTCAAACATTGCCCATAAAAAACAGTAAAGTGACCGCTGTTTACTGGATCGTTGCACATGAATTGCTTACAGCGATGTTCTCCTGCCAGATTAATCCTTCAATTGCTGCGATCATCATTTTAAGCTTTACGCTGGTAGAGAAAAAACAGAATTTCTGGGCCACCTGTCTGATCTTATTTGGCACCTTCATCAAGCTATACGGAATTGTAGGCCTTGCGTTTTTCTTTTTTGCAAAAGAAAAACCTAAATACATTGTTTATTGTATATTCTGGGCTTTATTTTTCTTCACTGTACCAATGGTATTCTTTGGTCCTTCGTACATTGTGCAGCAATATCAGGAATGGTATATTTCACTGACTGAGAAACAACTGCTGAATGCTTCCCTTACTTCAATGCAGGACATGTCCATTATGGGATTTGTCAGGAGAGTATTTCAAAATGCCGAAATACCTAACCTACCCTTCCTGGTGATCGGCCTTGCAATTTTTTGTTATCCGTATATCAGAATCAGTCAATATAAATCCCTCAATTTCCGATTAATGTTCCTCGCTTCTGCAATGATTTTTGCAGTCATCTTCAGTAATTCATCAGAGTCCCCTACCTACATTATTGCATTTTGCGGAGTTGCCATTTGGTTTATGATCCAACCCAGGCCATTGCCCGTAGCTGTCCTTCTGCTGTTTCTATTCGCTATCTTCTTTACGACACTGGCACCGTCAGATATTTACCCAAAATTTGTCAGGGATCAGTTTTTTGCGCGCTACTCGTTTAAAGCGATACCTTGTGTACTCATATGGATATATTTAAGTTATCAAATGATTTTTCAGGATTTCAATACGCCTGAAAGAAGTTTATCTTACACTACTCCGGAAAGTAACGTATGATTGAAAAAGATAACTCAGTCCTGAGAGCAAAATAATAATAAAGCATTGTGCAAGGGTTGCCGGAATATTCAAACGACCTATCAAAAGATGGAGGAGGATATATTCCAAAAATATATTGGTGATCGTCAGGCCCGCATAAAGACTTAGCTGCTTGCTGACCTGTCCCTTCACACCCTGAAAAACAAAATACTTATTCAGTAAAAAACCAACGGGAAAGGTAACCGCTAAAGCAACAATGTATGCAGCGATATATGGAGTAATTGCAAAATCTGCAAATAAAACCGTTTGCCTGTCAAATAAATAATTGTAGCTCAAATAAAATACCACCAGATTCAACACCGCATTACTTCCCCCACTCATCCCATATCTAAATGTCTTCAGTGATATCATCCTTGCAAAAGGAGTGTGAAAGAAAACCACGATTTTATTGAGATAATAGTTAATCATACTTTACAGATTAGCAGCAAACCTAAAAAAATATTGAGATAATCCGGCACTCCGGCTTTCTATTTCAATAGAATATCACATATTAATAAAGATGTCTGTATTAAAATACTTTCTTTCATCTGAAGCGTATTCAAAAGTTACATGATCTCCATAACTCTGAATCAGACGATCCTCAATATTTTTAAGTCCCATTCCATGTCCGATTGCCTTCGGATTGACAGATTTTAAATTTGAAGTATGGATATGAAGCACTTCATTTTCGAAAGTGATCCTGATGACAGCGGGGTGATCCGCTTGATCAAGCTTACCATGTTTCAACATGTTTTCAACCAGTGTCATCAATACCAAAGGAATAAAATTCAGTTTCTGGCATTCTTCATCATATTCCAGCGCAAGCACTGCCGGATGCACCTGCCTTGCCTGATGTAAATGCAGATAATTCTCTACCAGTTTAATCTCGTCGTGCAGACGCATCATGCCTGCAGCTACTTCTTTACTCAGTGCATATTGCATCATATCAGATAGTGAAATGATGCTCTCCGCAGCCTTTGGCGCTAATTTCCTTGTTTCATTATACAAATGACTAAGTGTATTGATTAAAAAGTGAGGATTGATCTGTGATTTTAAGTAGGCATTCTGCGTTCGCATTAACTCATTCTTGATCTCTTCCTGCTGTATAATGCTAAGCAGTTTCTGCCGCTCCATTTCTTCCATTTGCTGCTTACGGTACTGATTGCGTAAAATCACATAATAGGCTGTGCTGAAACCTATAAAATACAGGCCACGCCAGACTGTACGGCTAATATATGCTTTGCTGAAAGCAGTTTTTTGTAAAACGACGATGTGTAGATATTTGGTGAAAAAAATCTCAAAACCATAAACTACCAATACATATAATGCGATCTCAATCAGGATAAGAAATGGTAAACCGAATTTAACCCATTTATACCTGCCATTCCATAAAGTTTCAAACAACAAGAATGCATGGCTATAAAACAAAATAATATTGAAAAAATAATGCAGTGCATAATTTGTAAAGCTTGAATAAAACCCACTAAAAATTCCGGCTATCAGTATCTCATAAGCCATAAAAACACTCCATACAATAAAGTGATAACGATGCCTTTTTAATGCTTTAAAAAGCCTGTTTACTGTGTCATTCGTCCTTTCGCGTAATTGAATTGGCATTTGGCGTAATACTTTATAGTGAGGGAAACGCTGTTCATAATTTTCTAAAAAAAAGTTATGAAACAGACATCATTAAAAAAAAACAGCAAGTTAACAAAAACTACTTTATTCGTTTTTAAATCTTCAAATCAGCAAATGATCTCTTACGGAAATCAACCTACTGATCCAACAGGTGATCCTACTTCTGTGACGATTACAATGACGAGTGGTGTTAATTTAAGATAAGATATCAATATCGTCCGGATTATTTTCGTCCGGACGATATTGTTTGTTTCTTTATATAATCAAAAAATACATGCTTAAATGCATTTCCTACAGGAACATCTTTACCTACACTCATCTTTACAGTATTACCAACTATCGTTTGTATTTTACTCTTAGCAATAACATAAGACCGGTGAACTTGTATCAGATGTCCATTCCTGTTAAATGACCGCTCTGCTTCCTTAAGCGTCAGATAAGCAACTACCATTTCCTTATCCGTGTAAACACAAACATAATTGTCATGAGACTGGAGGTAAACGATATCTGCGGGGTTTATTCTGATAACTTTATTCTTCATCCCGGTTTTCAGAAAGATATCTTCTTCATGGTTGTTTTCAACGGTTCGCTCTTTTTCTGTTTTAAATAGATTTTTCGCCAACTTATCAATCACCGTTGCAAATTTAGCGAAGGTAACAGGCTTGATAATATATTGAGAAGCGTCCAGTTCAAAAGCTTCAGCAGCATACTGATGATAGGCCGTTGTGAAGATAAGGAACCTGGTTTTATCACGTAAACTCTTCGCCAGCTCTATCCCTGAAATTCCTGGCATTTCTATATCCATAAATATGATATCGATATCATCATTTGCACTTATTTCAGTAAGTGCAGTTATGGATTGGGAGTAAACTTTAAGCAGACGAAGATAAGGCATGCTTTCAATATGCTCTTGCAATAATTCAATAGCATGTTTTTCATCTTCGATAATAACACAGTTCAATAACATCAATTAAATATAAGTTTTTGCATTCTTCGACCCGTGAAAATAACCCGTTCGTCTCGCCAAATGGCTCGTTGGCGTCGTCAAATATACTGTTCGCGTAGTGTCCTAAAAAACGAATTTAATTAATTAATATCTCTAATTGATATATGTCCAAACATTATTTTTGATTTTTATTCGTTGCTTCCGCAAAAAAAATCAATTGTAATCGCTCTTGCTCTACTATAAAACGATTTAAACAACGAAAATTCAGGAAAGGAGAATTATTGAGCAACAGCTAATCTCGAATGAATGTTCTTTTTAGATTTGTAGAGAATGACCAGGGAAATAAAACTTATCATTTCCCCAGCTGATATAAAGATAAGCTGCCATTAAACAGATTTCAATTGAAAAATCATTACATATTTGCTTTTAAATATTCAAAGTATTTGTGATCTTCATCATCAAAGATCTCCTCACCATCAATATCGTATGCTTTAAGCAAATGGTCAAGTGCCTTTTCCTTATCATCCAGTTCAAATAATGCCTGTCCTAATCTCAAATGCAAAAAGCTATTTTCCTGTGCATCCGGACAATTCAAAGCATTAAAAAAATTCTCTGCAGCAGATTCATAATCTTCGGTAAATACCTGCATATCACCTATACTTGCATAGATCCATAAGGCTTCCTCCCAACTGTTTTTCGGATTAGGGATGAGGTCAAGCGCATCTTCAAATTTATCAAGTGCAGATACGTAATCATCTTCATCAACCAGAACATTACCTTCTGCTACCAATTGCTCGATCTTTTTGTTTAATTCTTCACTAAGATTTTCTGAACTCATATTATGATATTTTAAATAGTCAATTTTTTATTTCCGGTTCGCTCACCGCATATTAATACACCTCAAATAAAACATTTCATTTGACAAATTCAAAAACTAGTAAAAATAACTTACGAAAAGACTTTCATTGATATCTTATTATATTCGCTGCTAAACGAAGTTTATTCAGCAGCAATCACACAAATAAAATGCAAAACAATTTAAAGCAACTCTACGGAAACATTGATATTTATCTTTTTGATCAGCTGTTGAAAGACCGTTATCAGGATTGTTCAAAAATATTGGATGCAGGTTGCGGACAAGGCCGCAACCTCGTTTATTTTCTTAGAAACGGATTTGAAGTCTATGGAATAGATCCTGACGAAGGCTCAATTATAACGGTCAAAGCACTTTCAAAGTCACTGGCTCCTCAAAATGACTTAGCCAATTTCCAGAAAACATCTGCAGAAAGCATGTCATTCCCTAATAACTATTTTGACCTGGTGATTTCCAGTGCGGTATTGCATTTCGCATCTGATGAAAAACACTTTGATCAGATGCTAACAAAACTCTGGGCGGTATTAAACCCCGGAGGTTATCTGTTTGTCAGACTGGCATCCGACATAGGAATAGAACACCTGGTACACCATTTAGGCAACCGACGTTATTTATTGCCAGACGGTTCTGAACGTTTTCTAGTAAATGAAGATTTCTTATTAAAATATACAGCAAAATTAAATGGGCATCTTTACGAGCCCATAAAAACTACAAATGTTCAAAATCTGCGCTGCATGACCACCTGGTGTCTGCAAAAAGCAGGTGTTTAAAATGCTTCTCCGAGACTAAACATGACGTTACTGTATCCCTTACTCAGTCCGTAATCTATACCGATGTTTGTATTAGATCCCTTATTGAATTTGATACGCAAGCCGGTACCTGCCGCAGCATGCCATGAAGTAAATAAAGATCCCGATCCGCTAACCGTATTTACGTTGGTAAATACCACAAAACCCAATAGACCATTTTCAGTAATATCCCTTCTGTATTCACCTTCCAGATAAAATAAAGACCTGCCCCTGTAACGGTTTTGGTCCATTCCCCTGGCCGATCTGTTATATGGATCCCAGCCCGTACTCGGCAAATCCAGATAGGGAGTTTTACTATTCAATGTAGTCCAGAAATATGACCATATGGCCAGGGTATTCTGCTGGTTAGGTTTAGCGGGATTTAAAGAAATATACTTTCTGACATCCGTATAGAGTGAACTCCAGCTGTTATTACTTCCCAGAAAAGCGGGATTGATCCGATAGACCATATTTGCATACATTCCCGGTAATGGATTAATAGAATTATTTCTTGTATCATACAGTAAATTCAAACTGATCCCTGAAGAAAAAGAATTTTTGCCTGTACCGTATTCATAACCAGTATAGTCTTTCAATGTGGTATTAGGGTCATCGCTGTTAATATTAAAACGGTAATCAAGATTATAGCCAAGACCAGCAAAAAAATAGGGTTTGATCCTCTTTAAAGCATTTTGATAAAATCGGATATATTTATAATTTACCAATAACTTCTCAGCATCACTTTTTCCGTCACCCAGTCCCCAGGTGTATTGAGGATAGACAAGAAAACGCGTATCCCCCTGAATATTCCATGTATTATTTGGCAACCATATATTAGAACGCAAGGGAAGACCGAAACGACTGCCAAAGTTCCAGTAGGGCGCAAATGTAACACTGGATAGATTTGTGGTCTTCTTAGACGCCAGATAAACACCAGCGGTGGTACTTGTAATTAATACCCGACCACTACCACCCGGAGAACTACTACTGGGCAGGATGGAGAAATAGAGCTTTTTATCACGCTGTTCTCTAATCTTTTTGGGACTAATACGAAATAAAGCTTTTCCTATATCAATCAAATCTGTCTGACGCGCTGTATCTTTTACAATATTGTTTTGAGGGATAACATTAGGCGCATTTTGTGCAAACGATCCATAATGGAATAAACAACAGCCGAGCGCTAATATAATTTTTCTCATATCTAAGGTATAATAAGCTGGCTTATCATTTATGATGCCAAATAACGTATTAATATAATATTTAATTACTGTAAAATGATGAATTGAAAATTTCATGAACATTTATGGAACTGTGCTGTTACATAGATACATCAGAAATCAAAACTATGGGATTATTAAAAACAGCATTAATAGGCGCCGCAGTATACGGTGCAATTAAATATGTAACGAAAAAGGATGTTAATGGCAGATCGATAGTGGATGATCTGCAGGACAAAGCACCTGAATGGGTTAATAAAGCTAAACAGTTTAAGGAAGACCTCGAAGTTAAATATAAAACAGGCGAGACTCCTTATACAGAAATTTAGTTTTTCACTAAATAAAAAAAGCAGACAGTAGGAATATTGTCTGCTTTTTTTATGCCTAAAATCTTTAATCTGACAGCATTCTTCCTATCTATATAAAATTTAGCTTGCATTATTGAAATATTATATTTTACTTTGGAACTCAAAGTTCTTTCAAAAAATGCAAGAAGAAGATATTTATTCAGAACTCAGTTCCATCAGGTCATTAATGGAACGCTCCGCCAAGTTTATTTCGCTTAGTGGTATGTCAGGCATTATGGCTGGTATCTATGCCTTAATTGGTGCTTTTCTTGGTTATAAAGTTGTATATGGCAATTCCTATGATTTGGATTACAGAAACAACTATGTAAATGACAGCGAAGTTTTAGTTCAATTATTTATCATCGCAGCTATTGTCCTGCTCTGTTCTCTTATAACTGGTGTATGGTTAACCATACGTGAAGCCCATAAAAAAGGTGAACATGCCTGGAACCCCGTAAGCAGACGATTGCTGATTAGTCTCTCTATTCCATTAATAACAGGGGGACTATTTATACTGATTCTGATACTTCGTGGAAATTACAGCATCATCGCTCCCTCCTGTTTGCTTTTTTACGGACTAGCCTTAATTTCAGGTAGTCATTACACCCTCTCAGCTGTAAAATGGCTGGGTTTCAGCGAAATCATATTAGGCCTTTTCGCAGCGCTGTTCCCTGGTTATGGCATCATATTCTGGACTTTAGGTTTTGGCGTGTTGCATATTATTTATGGTTCTTTAATGCATTTTAAATATAACCAGTGAAAATCCTAGAACAATTCGATAAAGCCTTTGAAAACCGGTTGCGCTTGCAAATAATGAGCGTACTGGTTGCGAATGCGCATTATGATTTCAATGCATTAAAAGAATTATTAAAGGCAACAGATGGTAATCTTGCCTCCCATCTTAAAGCACTTGAAAAAGAGGAATATATCACAGTGAGTAAAACTTTCATCGGCAGGAAGCCAAATACACAGTATTCAGCATCAACTGTAGGACGGAATGCATTCAAAAAACATCTGGAAGCGCTTGAAAATTTAATTAAACAACAGAAAAACTGATATTTTTTTAACCATCTACTTTGAAAAACAGAGTACTTTTAAAACTAAGAATATGGAAAATCAAACAATTGAAAATCAACAAAACACGCACACGCCTAAACCCCGCTTAGCGGAATCTGTACTGGTTAAACTCGCACTCATAGGTGTACTTACCTTACTTCTACTTATTCCCTCTGTATGGATACAAAGCCTGATCTCAGAGCGGCAATCACGACAGGAAAGTGTGACTAAGGAAATTTCTGAAAAATGGTCAGGGAGTCAGCTGATTGAGGGACCGATAATGGTATTACCTTATAAAACATCAGTGCTACAGAAAGATTCAGGTGGAAAATCAACAGCAAAAGAAGTAATTACCAATATATATCTGATGCCAGAGGTACTGGATATCATTAGTCAGGCCAACCCGGAGATACTCCACAGAGGCATATTTGATGCCGCCGTTTATAACACAAAAATTAATGTTAAGGGAAAGTTCGGTGCGCTTGAACTTAAAAAGTCGGGCATTGACCCCTCAATGGTGCAGTGGGATAAAGTCAAAGTAGTCATTGGAATGAGCGATCTTAAAGGACTAAAAAATAACCCCTCCATTCAAATAGAAAATGCAACATACCCGGTTGAACCAGATTTCAGCTCACTGAATTTGTTCAGCAACAACCTGATAGTTTTACCTGAGCTAAAAAACAAAAGCACTGTGGCAAACTTTAGTTTTGAATTGAATCTCCGGGGCAGTAATGAGCTCAATTTTACACATATTGCCAAAAATACAGCTGTCAGAATAAATGGAAAATGGAATAATCCAAAATTTACAGGAAAATATCTACCCGAGCAGAGAGCAATCACAGACACTACCTTTTCTGCCAGCTGGAAAATGCCATACTTCAACCGTCCCTTTGCGCAGCAGTGGATTGCTCAAAATCAGGAATTACATGCAAATACTAACCTGGATGCGACTTTCGGCGTAGAATTTATACTCCCGGTAGATCAATACCAGAAAACAATGCGATCCGCAAAATATGCGATCCTTATTATTTTGATGACTTTTGTATCATTATTTTTCACAGAGCTACTTAATAAAAAGAAAGTACACTTATTGCAGTACATTCTTATCGGTTCTGCAATGATCATTTATTACATATTGTTGCTTTCATTTAGTGAGCAATTAGGGTTTAATGCCGCATATCTGATTGCCTCTGTAGCGACTGTATTATTGATCAGTGTGTTTATAGCCACACTTTTAAAAAGCAAAAAGCCCGCGATGATGTTCGGTGGTATTCTTACCGTCTTTTATAGTTTTATATATGTGCTGATTCAGCTTCAGGATCTTGCATTACTGTTCGGAGGCATAGGAACATTCATTATTGTTGCTGCATTGATGTATCTCTCTGCCAAAATTGATTGGGATAAAAAATCAATCGTACAGCCGCAATACTAATTATTAATTAGCATACAGGAAGTCAAATACGCTTTCTGTATGCTATCAACATATTCTATATGTTCTTATTCAACAAAAAATATTGCTGCATCAGTTTAACATTATTTATCGTCGAGGTCTTCATTGCATTCTACGCTCATGATGATATCATCCGGCCATACGGAGGAGATTTACTGGCAGTGATCTTGTTGTACTGTGGCATCAAAAGTGCGATCAATTCTCCTGTGATAAAGACTGCCTTAAGCGTCTTATTATTCTCCTACATCCTTGAAATATCGCAATACTTTCATATACTAAACTATGCCGGACTACAAAATTGCAAATTAGCAAACATCATCATGGGTAATTCTTTCGCCTGGATTGACCTGTTGGCTTATACGCTCGGAACCGTAATCATTTTAGGTTTCGAAAATAGACCATGCCATTGCCGGCTTCAAAATTTCTATTTTTTCCGAAGTCGCCTGTAACTGTATAAACCCGAATAACATGCAGCTGCTATGGTTTTGACAACCAGACAAATTTGCCAGTATATATACTATCAGAAGTTATTTTATGATGCGCAGAAATAAAGGAAATATAAGTATGTAATATAATTGGCCGGTTGGCAGGTGGAATGATCAGTTCTGCCATTCCCTGCTTTCTCCTTATACCGGTAGTTTGCATCACACAAAAGTCCCTGCCAACCACATAAGCCAGTAACATCACCTGATCCGTATCCTTACATTCAGCATGATGAGTCGCGGTATCCCATTCGAACAAGATTCCTCTATCTGTTCGTAAAGCTGAGGTATTTTCCGCTAGTGGCATCCTACCTTTACTGAATAAAACACGCTCAAAATCTATACCTCTGTCGGGATAAGTGCCAGATATAGCATTCTTATAATTATAAGAATATGCCATATTGTGATAATTCTTTGTAGGATGTTTACTCGCTTCGGTTGCAAAACCAAGCTCTATAAATTCCTTCGCGGGTTTTAATAAGGAGGAGATTAGCGTAATCGCTTGCTGATTAGCTAACTCAGCACTAGTGAAAGGTTTTTCCCTTACACCAATTTCGCGCATAATTACCTGTCCGTTCAGTTCATAAACAGTGTTTATACCTAATTTGCCTCTAAAGCCATTATCGGTACCTTTTAATTTTGCCATATCATTATAATTTTAAATTAATATTATACAATATACTAATTTAATCTCATACTACTGATAGTCAATACTATATAACGTTTGCTTACAAATCTGTAAGACCCGGGGAAGACCCTCCCTGTACATAGGGTTAACATAGCCCCGGGTATGTCAACCCTATGTACAGGCACTATCATCGCTATGTCTAAGCGCAGTCTGCACAAACTGAGCTTCGCAGCAATACTGATCAGACTATATCCATGTATTAATCAGGATAGCCCGAAAAAAAAGATGGTTCATATAAAATCGTTACGACTTGCTGATCGTAAATATCTGAAATCAGTATGACAACATTTTCAGAAGAATTCACGTTATTTGACTATTATGAAAGCAATGAAGTTTTTTAGCACTTTTATCTTATTTTCCGTACTGACATTCAATGCGATAGCGCAGGATGCTGTAGTGATTGACACAGGTAATTTTATCAGGGGAACTATCCAGGGAACAGACTACCTCACGGTAAGCATAAAAAAAGATGACGGAGATATTCAGCAGTTCAAAGCTGGAGAAATTAAAGAGTTTCTATGGAACGGCGTTACATTTGTCAGCAAGCCTTTTGTAACAAACAAAAAAACAGATTATCGTTTCTTTAAATTGGTGGAAGCTGGTGCTGTAAACCTATATGCCATGGGAGGTAATACAGGCAACGAAAAAACCAGAAAAAGAAGAGTACGTTTCATGCCTTCAATAGGGATAGGAATCGGAACAGGAGGATACAGTGGTGTAGGCTTTGGAGGTGGAGTAACTTTTGGCGGCAGAGGTGATAACGAAAACGACCAGCCGAAGCGTGACAGACGTGCTTTGTATTATATTGAAAAGCCAGGTACTGGTGAAATGCTGGAAATCACACCTGATGGAGGCAAATCTGATGCAAATACACAATACATCAAAAATAGTTTACTGGAGAAATTCGCTAACGATGCCGACCTGACAGCGCGGGTTAAAGCCATGGATAGTTTTGATGTAAAATCAATTCAATCGCTTGTGAAAACCTATAACTCAGTGCATCAATAAAATAAACATGGCAAAACGAGATTATATCATCTCGTTTTGCAAATCATGCAGCTCATGCATGGTCCCTTTAAGATCCTTATATAATTTTTTATAGATTTTAAAATACTTCTTATAAGTTTCGTGTGCTTGCTGATCTGGCGCTATAGCAACCATTTCTTCCTGATTGGGTAAAGGATAATCTTCTTCAAGACCAATTGCTTTCACTGCCAGATAAGCTGCCCCTGTAGCAGAAGCATCTTCAGCATTTACCCTGACTAGTTTTTTCCCGGTTATATCTGCCATAATCTGTAGCCAAACGGAAGAAGAAATAAAACCTCCGCTAACTTTTAATTCTGCTACAGGCTGACCAGATTCGGTGAGCGACTGCAATACATCATTCAGCGCAAAACAGATTCCTTCTACTACTGCACGGGTAAAATGTTGCTGATGATGATTCAAATTGATGCCGAAGAAATTCCCGCAGCTTCTGGAATCCCAGATCGGAGCCCGCTCTCCCTGCAGATATGGCAAAAAGATTAAACCCTCCGCTCCTGCCTTTACGTTTTCGGCTGCACGCAATGCAGTATCATAATCTGCTGTCGTCAGTGTTTCCTTACCAAGAAGATTTTTCAGATGCCATTTTAAGGCAACGCCTCCATTATTAACCGCTCCACCGTTAATGAATATACGTTCATCCAGATGGTAACTAAAGGTCATGGCTTTTGTACTAAAAACTGCCTCATTACTGGCTACACGCAGCGCGCCGCTCGTCCCAATAGTTAAAGCTGCTGATCCGGGTCTGAAAGCACCTGATCCCAGGTTCGCCAGGCAGCCGTCGCTTGCACCTATCACAAATGGAGTCCCAGCCTCAAGGAACGGTAATTCCTGAAGGTCAAAATCCTTCCTGAGATAGCTGGTGCTTACCAATACAGAAAGTCGCTCAACACCAATTCCGGCAGAAGCTAATGCTTTTGTACTCCATTCCATTTGCGCTACGTTCATCAAACCTGTGCAGGAAGCAATAGAATGATCCACTTCCCAGCTCTTAAATAAACGGTACCAGATATACTCTTTTATGGAAATAAATTTGGCTGCCTTTTTGAAAATTTCGGGCTGATGTTCTCTGATCCAGATCATCTTACAGAGCGGAGACATCGGGTGTACCGGCGTACCAGTTTCTTTGTAAAGTTCGAATCCCAGCTCTTCAGAGAGCAATCGTTCTGCGATATCAGCACTTCGTTGATCGGCCCATGTCATCATTGGCATAAGTGCCTCACCATGACTATCCACGGCAATTAAACTATGCATAGCACTGCTCAGACTAATGGCTACCGGCGCTGATCCCAGCTTTTCAACTATTGCTGATATACTTTTCTGAAAGGCTTGCCAGATGACTTCAGGATGCTGCTCACTGTATCCCGGAGAAGGCGATTGTGTCGGATAAAAATACTGACTACTGTCGAATGCCCTGTAATTTAAATCTACTGCAACGGCTTTGGTACTGCCTGTACCAATATCTATTCCCAGGATATAGTTCATAATAAGTGATTGGCCCGCAATTTAGGATAAAACTAAAACTCTTCCACATAATCGAGATCTTTCGAAAATGTTTCTTTCATTTTGCCTAATGCCATAAAGGCAACTGCAAGGCTTAATACTGCAACCGTTATTCCAGAATAGATGATATTTCCACCATAAACATGCTTTAATAACTGAAAAAGTAGTGTTAAGGGAACTACTGCCCCACGCACAAAATTCGGAACAGTCGTCGTAACTGTAGCCCTTATATTCGTACCAAACTGCTCAGTGGCAATAGTCATAAAGATAACCCAGTAGCCAACAGTTAATCCTATGCCACCGCATAACCAGTAGAAATGCTGCAAGGTTAAATCATATAGTGTAAAATAGGCGCAGATGCCAACCACAGATAAGGATAGGAAAATATACACCACTTTAAGCCTGCTTTTCATTTGCTGGCTTAATAAACCGCCGGCAATATCCCCTATAACTATTCCTCCATAACACCAGGCCACTGCCGCACCCGCACTCACCTCTCCCTGAACACGCAGCACTCTCCCAAACTCCGGAGACAAGGTAATCAATACACCAACTACAAACCATAAAGGTATTCCAATCAGTATACAGCGGATATATTTAATGAACTGCACCTTATTCTTAAATAAAGCAAAAAAATCACCTCTGTTTTCGGCGTTCTTAGATTCACTGAACATACCCGATTCAGCTACCCCTACTCTTAACAATAACAGTAATAAGCCGAGGCCGCCACCAATAAAAAATGAAGTTCTCCATTCAAAAGCCTGCGCGATGAAATAGGCGACTACGGCTCCACTTACCCCTACCGAAGCAACAATAGTGGTAGCGTACCCTCTCTTTTCTTTTGGCATCAATTCGGCCACAAGAGTAATTCCCGCACCTAATTCCCCCGCAAGTCCCAGTCCTGCTATAAAACGCCATACAGCATAAGCATTTACAGAATGTACAAAACCATTTGCAACATTGGCCATGGAATAGAGAAAGATAGAGCCGAACAATACAGAAAGTCTTCCTTTTTTATCACCCAGCATTCCCCATAATACACCGCCAATCAACATACCTATCATCTGGATATTGAGTAACATAATTCCGGTATCCGTAAGCTGTGTACCGCTGAGTCCCAGTGATTTTAAACTCGGAATACGGACTATGCTAAAAAGTAATAAATCATAAATATCTACAAAGTAGCCTAAAGAAGCTACCAGGATTGCTGCAGTGAGTGCGGATGCAGAGGCTTTGGTTGGTTGCATTATTTTATTTTTTTTTGGAAAACTAATGTACTAAACATCTGCATTACCTGATTAACTTTCTACAACACTTTCGCTAGGAAAGTTAAAATACCTCTTTTGAGACAATCAATTTATCCCTTCACCTTCCAAAAACGAAGCACGCTATAACAAAACCCGCTACTTGATTTTACACGATAGAAGCTAATGAAAGCAGATAATTATTTAATTTGGGAACAGCAGCAGCGATGTAGTTTTCTCATCAAAATGACATGATTGCAGAAATAACTATCAAATATTACAAATGCAATGTGGTTGCTTTTATATTTGCAGCATATTATATTTTTATGCCATTATCTAAAATAGCCTTGCAACTTGACCGATTGGGAATGACGGCCTCCACATTATGTGCCATACATTGTGCATTGGTACCTGTATTTTTAACCGCCCTGCCCCTTGCTGGCCTTCAGTTTTTAGCAAACGAATGGGTAGAAATCTCTATGATCATAGTTTCAGTTATTCTTGGAATGCTCTCCCTCAGCATCTCCTATCGCAAGCAACACAAAAAGGTATTACCCTTCTTCATCTTATTTGCGGGTTTTGCATTAATAGGAATAGGTCATTTTGCCGGTATAGCGCGTCTGGAGCCCATATTAATTCCACTCGGCGGCTTCACCGTGGCCGCAGCACATTTGATGAACTGGAGATTGAACAGCGTGTGTAAGCATGTGCACAAATAGCCATATTTTTCTATATTTATCCATATGAAGTCTACAGCCAGAAAAACTTATGTACTGTCCGCCGCAATTTCTATATTATCTTTTGGCACTTTTGCACAAAAACCTATGATAAATAACGATGACGCAGTTTATATCCGTGAACATTACAATAAAATCGAAAAGCAGATTCCAATGCGGGATGGTGTGAAATTGCACACTATTATATATAGTCCAAAGGACGAAACTAAAAAATATCCGATTATGTATGACCGGACACCCTACAGTGCCGGACCATATGGTGCAGATGAGTATAAAGTAACTTTGGGTCCCTCTATGCTTTTTGCGAGATCAGGTTATATTTTCGTCTATCAGGATGTAAGAGGCCGGTACCTCTCGGAAGGCGAGTTTGTAGCGACCAGGCCATATATCCCTGATAAAAAGAAAAAGTCTGATATTGATGAAAGCTCTGATAGCTACGATACAATCGACTGGCTGATTAAAAACGTAGCGCATAACAATGGAAAAGTAGGCACATGGGGAATTTCGGCACCTGGTTTTTATACGACAATGACCGCAATCGATGCACACCCCGCTTTAAAAGCTGCATCCCCTCAGGCTCCTGTTACGGACTGGTTTATGGGGGATGACCGCCATCATAATGGAGCATTTTTCATGATGGGAACCTTTTCTTTTCTATCTTATTATGGCACTCCACGTCCCAGGCCAACAACTGAACATGCAGCTTCTTTTGCGGAATATGGAACTCCTGATGCCTACAGTTTTTATCAAAACCTGGGGCCACTAAAAAACGTTAATGAAAAATACTTCAAAGGCAAAAATCCCATCTGGAATGAAATGATGGATAACGAGAACTATACGGCGTTCTGGTCATCCCGAACCCCTGTTCCTCACCTTAAGCATATTAAACCGGCTATTATGACCGTTGGCGGATGGTTTGATCAGGAAGATTTATATGGTCCGCTAAAAACATTTGCCGGAATCGAGAAAAATAAACCCGCATCGCCAAATCATCTGGTAATGGGACCATGGACGCATGGAAGCTGGTCGCGCGGCAACAATGATATACTCGGGAATATCCGTTTCAATAGTGAAACAGGCCCCTATTACAGGGAAAATATTGAACTCGCATTTTTCAATCATTATCTGAAAGGAACGCAAAATCCTGAATTACCGAAAGCTACGATATTTGAAACAGGATCTAACCAGTGGAAAAAATACTCAGCCTGGCCACCTGTGGAATCAGAAGAAAAAAAGCTGTATTTCCATGAAAATGGCAAACTTTCATTTGAAGCACCCGCGACTATTAAATCTGAATACGATGAGTTCCTAAGCGATCCGGATAAACCTGTCCCTTATACCAAAGAAATCAGGATAGATCGTGGCAGCGACTTTATGTACGAAGATCAGCGATTTGCGGCAACAAGACCGGACGTATTGGTTTATCAGACAGCGATACTGGAAGATGATGTGACCATCTCTGGAAATATCATAGCCGATTTATTTGTCTCCACCACCGGCACAGATGCTGATTTTGTAGTTAAACTCATAGATGTTTATCCCGGAGACGCACCTAATGACAGTCCGATACCAAATACAAAAATGGGTGGCTTTCAGTTAATGGTACGCGGGGAAGTGATGCGTGCTAAATATAGAAATAGTTTCGTAACACCGGAGGCAATGGTTCCTGGTAAGATTACAGAAGTGAAATTTGATATGCAGGATGCCGCGCATTGCTTCAGGAAAGGCCATAAGATCATGGTACAGGTACAAAGTTCATGGTTTCCTTTGGTAGACCGAAATCCACAGCAATTCGTTAATATTTATAAAGCTGATGAGGCCGACTTTCAAAAAGCGATGCACCGTATATACTTTAAATCAGGTCAGCATTCACACTTAAAATTGAGGGTGCTCAGAGGAGATTAAAATACCTCCACCGACCAGCTACGTTTCCAATCCAGCCCTGATGATAGAGAAATAACACCTTCTTTATCACGGAGCTGCTGATTATGGTCTACGCTGTCTGCGATACCACACCATGGCTCTAAACAGATAAAATCAGCATCCTTAGCAGCCCAGATTCCAAAATAGGGGAAGTTTTCGAATTTAAAGTTCAGTCCGTGTTGGTTTTTATTATTCTTTAAACTGATCGAATCACTTTTTAAACCTTTTATGACCAGCGCATCATTATAAAAAAGTTCATGCTTTAGTACCAGCTTACCTTCATTAAGAGCAAGCGATACTGTCTCATCTGAGATCAGGTTGTCTTCAATTTTATGATAAGTGATCGATTCGTCTTTATTAAATTCCAGGTAATAATCCTCATAAATACTTCCACCTGTAAGCGGTACTGCAAACGCAGGATGGCCTCCTACTGAAAATAAAAGCGCTTCCGATCCCGGATTATTAACTTCATAACTGCAAACTACTGCAGCGCCGGCTATTTTATATCGCAGACCTAATTTAAACTGGAAAGGATAAACCTTCAAGGTATCCGCTGTCTGAGAAAGCGTAAATAAAACTTCCTCGTTACTGATTTGCTCAAACTCAAATTCATGGTCTCTCGCAAATCCGTGACGGGGAAGTTCATATTCCTGGTCGCCGAAAATATACTTGTTGTCTTTCAATGCGCCTACAATTGGAAATAGTACCGGACTAAATTTGCCCCAGTATTGCGGATCACCTTTCCATAAGTATTCAAAATCAGTCGTTTTACTATGAATGCTTTGTAATTCAGCACCCTTTGGTGAAATGACTACTTTGATATTTTCGTTTTCCAGTAAAATCATTTTATTATTTTCCAAGTAATTTCTCAATTCTCGTCACCACATAATCAAGATCAAATGGTTTTGCAATATAGTCGTCAGCCGATGCAGTAACGCTTTTCTCCTGACTCCCAGGGTTAGCAGACATCACAATAACTGGAATATGTTTCGTAAACATATCTGTTTTCAGGTCATTACAAATTTCAATTCCGTTACCATCCGGCAACATCACATCAATAATAAATAAGTCTGGCAAAGCGTCATTCAATTTTTCTTTAAGTTCCGCAAACGTTGATGAAAGCTGTAATTCATATCCTTCATCTTTTAATAAGAACTCAATGATGTATCTGATATCCTGATCATCTTCAAGAACGTGTATTCTTTTCTTCATAATTATTCCGGCTGTAAATTATTTTTTTCATTAATACGCAAACATTGTTCCGAATTTCGTATCCTGAACATAATACCTGCTAACTATCTTTCCTTAAGACTTCTAGCGGTGGGTGATTAAGTGCACTCCGACTGCCAAGCATGCCTGTTATGACTACAAGTAGTGTAACTCCTGTAAACAAAATCAGTACCGGCAGCATCGGTGGTGTAAACACTGAACCAAAGCTAAACACCGCAAGCGCCCAGCTTGCAGCCATTGCCATCAGAATGCCGGCTGCAGCAGATAAGACGCCAAGAAACAAATATTCAATCGCAGTGATCGCTAAGATTTGACTTCCTTTAGCTCCGATAGTGCGCAATAACACAATTTCTTTCAGTCGCTGATTCTTACTACTCCTTACTGCAGAAATCAACACGATCCAGCCAGTGATCATACTAAAGGACGCCATGAACCGAATCACAAAGCTAATCTTACCTAGTAGTTCATCCAGCACTTTAAGTAGTAAGCCCATATCAATTACAGAAACGTTTGGAAATTCGCGCACTATTGAGGCCTGATAAGCCGCCGAAACTCTGGCATCAGGAACCTTGGTCATCAATACAAAAAACTGGGGCGCTTCTTCTAACACCCCTGCAGGAAAGAGTATTCTGAAGTTGGTTTGTGCCCTTACCCAATCTATCTTTCTCAAACTTCCTACTACCGTAGGTATCAATGTTCCCTGTACATTGAATTGTATTTTGTCACCTACTTTTACGTTAATTCTCTCTGCATACCGCTCATCCAGAGAAACATAAATTGTTTCACCGGGTTTTGCCCTGCCTACCCATTTTCCACTCGTCACCTGTTCTGCACTCGTCAGTTCTTCCCGGTAACTGGCGCGAAGTTCACTTTTAAAGGCGCGGGCAGAGGATTCTCTGGGTTGGTTTTCCTGCTCAGCAGGCTGAGGTTTGGCACCTAGACTATCTTTTAATGCAAGTTGTGCCGCTGTTTTACCACTGATCTCATCCAACCGCATAGTGATTACAGGTACTTCACTCATCACCGGCAGATGCTGCTTTTTGGTTAAAGCACTTACCGCATTACGCTGGTCGCTCTGAATATCGAAAATAAGCATATTAGCCTGTGATTTTCCGGATGATAAACTCACTTTACTGATGAGCAGTCCCTGAACAAAATACAAGGTGGCGATTAGCATGGTAGACAGTCCAATAGCTACAATCAGCATTAATGTCTGATTGTTTGGCCTGTACAAATTAGAAAAACCCTGCCGCCATGTGTATGCCGCCTTTGCAGGGAGCGTTTTCCTGACTAGCCAAAGTAATACTCCTGACAAGCTGTAGAATACCAGCACAGCGATGAGTATAGTGCCGGTAAATGCCGTAGCCTGCATCCAGTTTTCCATCTGCAGATAGGCAAATCCCAACACAAATATAATTATGGCGATATATACCAGCCATTTTAGAGGTTCAGCTGTTGGTTTGGATTCTTCAAAAGATACCCTGATGGCATTTAAAGGTGAGATATTTCTTACACCTAATAATGAAGGCAAAGCAAAGAGTACAGCGATCAATACACCTGTAATAATCCCCTGCAATATGGCCGACCAGGAAACCTGCATCGTAAACTCAACAGGCAGAAAATCTTTTAGGGCCACAGGTAAGAGAAATTGAATACCTGTACCTAAAACCGCTCCTATTACCGCTCCAATAAATCCGATCACAGTCACCTGAATCAGGTAAATAAAAAATGCTTCCCATGCCCTTACGCCCAAACACCTTAAAGTAGATATAGAGGCTAGTTTTTCACGGATGTAAACATGAATTGCACTGCCCACACCAATACAGCCCAGCAATAGCGCCACAAATCCCGATAAAGCCAGAAAACGGCTCAGATCCTGAAATGACCTGCCTGTACTTTGTTTTTTAGACGCAACAGTTTCAAAGTCGGCACCCTCTTTTTCCAGTACAGGTTGGATCTTCCTGATGGTATTCCCGAGCACCAATTCGCTCCTGAATTTATAGTAATAGAAATAGTTGATCCTGCTCCCTGCCTGTGCAAGTCCCGTTTCTTTCAGGTATTTCATTGGGATATAAACTATGGGAGTCACCAGAGCCGTTACCCCGGTCTGTCCCGGCGCATTATCCAGAAAGCCCGAAATAGCAAAATTAATTTTTCCAACTTTAATCGAATCACCTGGTTTCGCGCCAAACTGAAGCATCACCGTTTTATCTACTAATGCATTTCTGCCAGTTTTAAATTCCTTAGCAGCAATCAGAGGTGTAGTTTCTATCTCACCGTAAAACGGATAGTTACCTTCCAGTGCTTTTACCTGCATCAGGCGACTCCCCTCGCCTTTGATGAAATACAGCATCGAAATAAAGTTGAGTTCCTTCGCGCGTTCATCACCTAGCGTATCCAGCCTGGCTCTCATTGGTTTACTGATCTCCTTCCTGCTGATCACAACAAGATCAGCACCAGTCAAATTCTTGGCCTGATCATTAATATCGCGTTGCAGATTGTCTCTAAATGAATAGACAGCCACCAGGGCTGCAATCCCTAAAACAATAGATGAGGTGAATAACAATAGCCTGGATCGGTTTTTTCGGCTGTCGCGCCAGGCCATTTTAAACAACCAGGATACAGGTACGGACTTTCGGAATACAGGTAAATCAGGCATATGTCTTTTGTTCATCGGCTATAATTACACCACCTTTTAATCGAATAATTCTATCTGTCCGCGAAGCCAGCTCAAGGTCATGCGTCACAATAATCAAAGTCGTGCCTGCTTCCTGGTTCAGATCAAACAACAGTTTAATCACTTTTTCACTTGTTTCCCCATCCAGATTTCCTGTAGGTTCATCAGCAAATAAAATGGCTGGTGTATTTGAAAAGGCCCGCGCGAGCGACACACGCTGCTGTTCCCCACCGGATAGCTGTACAGGGTAGTGATCAGCACGAGCGGATAAACCTACTTTATCCAGCAAGTCCATTGCCCGGGGCCGTATATTCTTCTCTCCCCGAAGTTCCAGTGGTACCATGATATTCTCTATTGCCGTTAGTGTAGGCAATAACTGAAAGTTCTGGAATATAAATCCTACATGCTGGTTTCTTACTGCAGCACGCTGATCTTCAGAAAGATGATCTAATGCCACATGATTCAATTCTATACTGCCGGAAGTTGCTCTGTCCAGACCTGCACATAAGCCCAGGAGCGTAGTTTTGCCGCTTCCGGAAGGTCCTGTGATAGACACGGTTGAGCCTTTCTCAATAGCAAAACTGATCTGATCAAGTATGGTTAATGCTGTTCCTGCACTTTCATACCGCTTGGTGACTTCCTTAATTTTTAAAATGCTTTCCAATGTAATGGGTTTAATTGTTGATATTTAAGCTATACAATCAAGATTTGTTACGTTTAAATATAGATCAAAAACACTTTATTCATCATATGACTGCAAATAAGTTACGTAATTTCCTGCTTCCGATAGTGATTATAAGTTTGATCACCAGTTGTAACAATGATCAAAAACAAGTAACTGGCAAAGATTCAGTTACAACTACTGATTCCACAACAGCAATCAAGCCAGAAAAAAATACTGCTGTAAAAAACATTTTGTTTTTCGGTACCAGCTTAACCGCAGGTCTTGGCGTAGATCCGGATCAGGCTTACCCGGCCCTTATCCAGCATAAAATCGACTCGCTTTCTTTACCCTATAAGGTGATTAACGCCGGGCTGAGTGGTGAAACCTCTGCAGCTGGTAAAAGTCGTATAGACTGGCTTTTAAAACAGCAGGTAGATGTATTTGTACTCGAACTAGGTGCGAATGATGGTTTAAGAGGCCTGCCGGTAAAAGAAACAGCAGCCAATATCCAGGCGGTAATTGACCGTGTAAGAAACAAATATCCGAAAGCTAAATTGCTGCTCTCAGGGATGCAGATGCCGCCTAGTATGGGAGAAAAATATACGTCCGACTTTAAAAATATGTTCCCTGCCCTGGCAAAAAAGAATAATATGATCTTCATCCCATTTCTATTGAATGGCGTTGGTGGCATACCCAAACTCAATCAAAAAGACGGTATTCATCCTACACCAGAAGGACATAAAATATTGGCTGAAAACGTATGGCAAAAGCTGGAGGGTGATTTATAATCCTGTATAGGGAATATAGTTTTGCCATTTCCATGGTGTATACTTGTCTGCAATACATAATTCCAGCAGCTCTTTAAAGATCCTTTCGCCATTATCACTGTTTGTCATGATCAGTATGCCAGTTTTTTGTTTGGGGAATACGATCATGTAATGTTGGAAACCATCGCCATGTCCTTCTTTGAATGCTCCCCATCCAAAAGGAGATTTTAATAATCCCCAACCCAGTCCATAGCTTAGCTGAATACCGTCATTAGCATTGGTATCCCGTATGGATAGTGGTCCCATTTGCAACACCGACCGAACCCTGATTTGTGGTTTAAACATGCTATCGGTTGATGCTACACTGATTACTTTCTTTTGCATTACACCTGCTACAAAAAGAGAAAGATCATCTAGTGTCGTTTCCAGTGTACTGGGAGACCTCGCTTCATTGTCCTTATCTTTTTCATACAATTCCCCGTTCACATGATGACCGAAACTATAGTCCTTCTCAAAAGAGGGTAAAAAAGTATAGGCCGATGCTTCCATACGGAGGGGAGTGAAAATCTCCTCGTCCATCAACTGCTCCAATGATTTACCAAGCATCTTTTCGATCACCACCTGCAGATAAACCATACCTTCTCCAGAATAACTATACCTGCTTCCGGGTGTCTGCAATACTTTTAATTGCTGATCCTTCAAATCCCACCTCCAGTTCGGGAAACCAGTTGTGTGATCCAAACACATTCTTGCGGTTATTTTTGCATAGAGCGTATCATTTTTTAAACTACTAAAGTCGTCATGCCATTTCTTCAGGTGCAGATAATCATAAATCGGATGTGGCAAATATTCCTGCAGTGGTTTATCCAGATCAAGTTTTCCTTCCTGAACCAGTTTCATGATCAGCACTGCAAATACTGCTTTACTTAATGAAGCGCCATACATGTTGGTCGTGGGTAACAGCGGTATTTTTTTGTCGGCACGGCTATAGCCAAATGTCTTTTTGTATACCACTCTATTTTTATTGAATACAACCAACCCCATCCCCTGTACATTTGCCCTCTGCATTAACTTAGGCAGGTATGAATTCAGCGAATCGCCTGTAATCGAAGTTCCGTCAATTCTTGTAATCTTCTGACCATACACACTGGCATTTAATGCGAGGGTGAGCAAAACAACAGCATTGAATTTTGAAATCATTCCCGTTTTTATCTGATATATAACAAATTGCTTGCTTTTAGATGATCCTATTTAAGGTTTGTTACATAGCTGATCATGAAAGATTTTAATATATTTAAAAAAATATTTCATAAGAATGAAGAAGTTAGCTATTATACTCTTATTATTAACTCATATCACTGTAAATGCACAGGTTAAAATTAGTAGTCAGGATAGCCTATCCGCCGATCAAATCGTGAAGCAGCTCATCGGTTTTTATAATCATGACGAATTCTTAGCAATGCATAAAATGCTGTCCGATAAATTCAGACAAAGTACATCCGAAAGCAATACTACCACTTTCTATCAGGCTAATCTAAAAACTCCTTTTGGCAAAGTCAATGACTATCATTATGCAGGCGTCGGAAAGAGGGGAATTAATTTTATAGTTGACTTTGAAAGGTCAAAATTATCGCTGGAAATTATGCTCAATGACAGCAATCAGATCAGCGGTATATTATGGCAGCCAATTGAAAACAAAAAAGTGATTCCTGAGCCCAGAGATCCGAAGTCCGTCAAAACAAATAACCCGAGGAAAACACCTTTACAAATCAAAATAGATGCTGTTGCGCTGAACTACCTGAAAGATCCTCATAACAGCAGTCTGAGTATCGGAATCATTGACAATGATCAAACTGAACTTTTCTTTTATGGAGAAACAAAAAGAGGCACCAATGAATTACCAGCCAGCAGTTCGCTTTATGAAATTGCCTCTATATCTAAAACATTTACGGCAATCATGCTGGCACACGCAGTTAATGAGGGAAAAATTAAGCTGAGTGACGATATCAGAAAATATCTTCCCGGCGACTTTACTCATCTGCAGTTTAAAGGAAGTCCCATCAAAATAGTTAACCTCAGCAACCACACCTCAGGTTTGCCATCACTACCAGACGATTTTGATGAACAGCCAGGTTTCGATCCTGCCAACCCCTACCTGCACTACCCTAAAGAAGGGATTTATAGCTTTCTCAGAAAATTCAAACCAGATACCATTCCAGGGTCAATATCCGCGTATTCAAATATGGGCTTTGCCGTGTTAGGCACAATCTTAGAAAATGTATACCAAATGCCATTAGAAAAGATTCTTCAAAAGACGATCACAGGCCCGCTTAAAATGAGAGGTACGCACTATGAGGTACCTGCCCCTCAACAGAAACTCATGGTTACAGGTTATTCTGATGAAACAGGAAAAGCTGTTTCTTATTGGAATCTCGAAAATTTTAAGGCTGCCGGCGGATTAAAATCGAACATAACCGATATGCTGCTTTACCTGAAAGCCAATATGAATGAAATTAATACAGATTATCGTCTTAGTCACCAGCCAACAGATCACCAGGAGGATTTTGAACGCGGACTTGCCTGGATGATACAGCCTTTAGCTCATGATACAGTTGTCTGGCATAACGGCGGGACAGCCGGCTTTCGCAGTTATTGCGGTTTTATACGGAGTAAAAAAGCCGGGGTAATTATATTGAGTAATTCCAGTGCCAGCGTTGATGAAGCCGGACTGGAATTACTCAGAGATATTATTTATTCAGCAGTCCCTCAAAAGTAACCGCAGCATAATATAGTGCACCCAGCGTTGGTCCACCGGCATATTGAAGAAAGGGCTTATTAAAAATATTCGTTCCTCCAATTTTGATACTTGCGTTTGCCTGAGGAATTCTATAAGTAAACTGAGCGTCGAACGTATTGATCGCTTTAACTTCACCTGTAACCAGCGGACTTTCCCATAGGAATGAATTCTGCCATTTATAAACAGCGCTGAATCCAAGGTTTTTCACAATCTCACGATTGCCAAAAGTGAAATTCGTTGCCCATTCCGGTGTATTAAAACCCGTTACGAAAATATCGTTCTGCTCATTGGACTTTATCTTATTATAACTCACATTTCCAGCCACCGTGAACTTTTTATAAAAATTATACGTAATTCCTAATGCAGACCCATAGTTTCTGTATTTATTCTTAGCATTGGTATACACCCTGTAACGGTCCTGTCCCGAGTCACGGTTCGCATCTAACATGGCCAATACAGCCGCATCAGAACCAACAGTAGCCCCTTTAGGCACATCAACCTGTACCTGACCAAGAAATCCGGTATAGGTATTGGTATAAGCATCAATGTCAAGGAAAATTGTGTTTTCCAGCAATACGCTTTTATATCCAACCTCAAATGAATTGATCTTTTCCGGGCTTGCTTTAGGCAAATCTGCTTTTACCAGTAAATCACGGTTTGCCAGCGCAGCAGCATTTCTTTCACTGCCAGCGGCTACAGCTGCATTCACCGCAGAATTGAAGAGCACACCAGATGCACGGGTATAACTATTGTCCAGATAGCCTAATCCTTCATTAATGTAAGACAAACTTCCTACCCTTTTTACACGACCATTGTTCACATAAGACAGCGCTTCAAATAAACCCGGGAAACGATATCCCTGCTGATAGGTCACCCTGAAGTTGTTGTGTGTATCCGGAGAATATACGGCAGCAAATCTGGGAGTTAGCTTAGGATCAAATTCAGGATTGTAATCATAACGGGCAGAGGCAAACAGCTTCAGCTTTTCCTCAAAAAAAGTCTTCGTCACCTGTGCAAATGCGCCTATCTTTTTATAATGAATGTTCTTTCCGTAGGATCCATCCTCCAGCGGCTTTCCACGGTCAGCTATCGCCCGGCTGAAATCAACAAAACTATTCCCATCAGGAATAATTGAATACTGTCTCGCATCGCCACCTACCAGCAGGTCAAAATATTTTACCTGCTTAGATAAATCCCATTGTCCTTCAATATGATACATGCGACTTTTTTGTATCAATGCAGCACCACCCGTCACAGGTGCATCTGGAATAGTAGACGATTTAATATCCCAGTTATTTACACCAATAATAGTTCTTTTCAAATCTTCAAAAGCTTGCGTACCTGGTTCAACACGCCCGGCGTCTGCTTGCTGTCTAGCATATGCCGTAGCAGCAGCCAGGTTAGCGTCCGTCAATGTTCCCCCATTAGCTGTTGCATAAGTATTTAATGCCGTTTTATATTTAGCACCCCACGCCGTCCCGCTTCCACCACTCGCAAGATCGAGATTGTCTGCCAATGGTTTCACATTATAGGAATCGCCCGAGTTTTCCAGCGACATATATGCTCTGACCAGGAAGTTACTTCCTTTTACTTCCAGCTTATGGTTCTGAATAATTACATTGTCCAGCTGGATCTTGTTTCCGCGTTGAAATACGCCATCCATCTTACCGATTCTGTAATCATAAGAGATCTCCGCAAAGTCGCCGATTCTGTAATGTACCGCTGCGTCAAACTTCAGGTTATCTACATTAGGGTTAACCAGATCTTTTTCCCAGTAACCAGTTCTTGCTACATTCAGCGTTTGATTAGCTTGTCCATTAATATTCAATCCACTTACAGAAACAGTATTACTCCCTGCAAGCACATCATCACCATATTTATTCCAGCCGTCAAACGCCGCATTATTCGCGCCATTTAAAGCACCAAAGGAAGGATTTGCACTTTTCAGGTTATTGGGGTTCTGATCAGTACGCGTGTCTGAAAGCCAGTCTGTTCCTCTTAAATAACTTAAGTTCACTTTAAAAGCGAATCTGTTATTGAAGGCTTTAGCATATCGCACAGCGGTCTCCGTCAGGTTACTGATATCGCGTCCGGTACCACCCACGTGATTAATTCCTGTTTTCTGATAAAAACTCAATCCCTGATACAGGAACGGACTTTTGGTGATCAGGTTAGACATACCATTGATTGCATTCATTCCATATAATGCCGAAGCTGCACCTGGTGTAATCTCAATACTCGCAATGTCCAGTTCAGTTGGCCCGATAGCATTTCCCAATGGTACCCCCAATGTTGCGGCCTGCATATCTATACCATCAACCAGTTGCATAAACCTGTAGTTACTTGGAATATTGAATCCTCTGGTATTGGGAATTTTAAAAGTTAAACTGGCTGTTGTCATTTGCACACCTTTCACATTTTCCAGTGCATCGTAAAAGCTCGGTGCCGGCGATTCGCGAATTGCCCGGATATCTAATTTTTCAATCGCTACAGGTGATTTAAGAATGTTTTCCGGAACCCTGGATGCCGTAATGACTACTTCGTTACCGATTATTGTTTGGGTTACCAAAGCTATATTTAACTGCAGGCCAGATTCTTTCACATCAAACTCCTGCGTTTTGAAACCTATACTGGTAAAGACCAGCTTGAATGGAAATTTAAGTTTGGATCTCAATTTGAACTGGCCACTCTGATCTGTAGTTGTACCAGCAATTGTACCCTTGATCAATACACTTACTCCTGCAAGCGGCGCTTTGGAGTCCTGATCAATAACCTTCCCCGTAACTTCAATTAGCTGATTTTCCTGCGCTTTCAGTGGAGCAGCATGCATAAGCAGCAAAGAAAAGATCAAAGGCAATAAATTTTTAGTGTAGAATGTTTTCATATTTTGTTTGACATGTGAATGATAGAAGATGAATGCTATTAAAAAGCACAGCAATAGCAGAAATCTATTTCATAAACTGGTTGGAGTATCCACCTGATGGATACTAAAGAGAGAGATGGTTCAGTACAAAGCATAATGTCTATAGATTTAGTAGACAAACATAACCTATGACATCCGTATTACAAAATATATTTTAGAAAACTCTGGGACAAATCGAAGCTTTTGGTGCTTTTCCAAAGGCTATACCAACAGTAATTTCATGTGTACCATTCTGGTAACCATTAAGTTTTGAAGTCGCGTAATCGTAGGAATATCCTATTCTGAAGCGTTCATTCACATAAAACTGAGCAATTCCTATGATAGCAGACTGACTGCTGACATCTGTATTCTGGTATTCTTTTTTTATTAATTTCAGACTCGTACGATAGCCTGCTCCGAGCCAGATCCGATCACTAAAAATACCCATCACATTAAAATCAGCGTTAGTTGGCCCTTTAAAATCTTCCCTGATCATCATACTCGGCCGGATCCGCAGATCAGGAGAAACATTAATCAGAGATCCTGCTATAAAATAGAGGTGACGCGTACGTACAATATTATCATCCAGACCAGATGTTCTTCTGTAATCATCAGCAGATTTAGTGTCGGACAGCAAATCCAAGGCAGACAATCCAATATACCAATAAGGCGTTGTGTAAAAGATTCCAACCCGGAAATCCGGAGATATCCTGCTGCTGTTACCTACCGGTACCGATTGATCGCCGCCGTCAATTGTAGTCAAGGCACCACCATCCAGATTATATTGTGCTGCTCCTACCCCCAGGCCAAAGCTGAGCCTCCGCGTATCAGCACCATCAAGCTGCAAACGAAAAGCATAATTCAAAGTCGCAGAATTAGACGATTGTGCGCCTAACTTATCAGATGTGAGTTGAAAACCGACACCATGTTTGGTATCCTGAGGATCCAGAATTCCATCTATAGAGATTTGAGCCGTTTTAGGTGCTCCGCTTAGTCCCGCCCATTGGTTGCGCAGAGCCGACTGGACGAACCATTCTTCCTTATACCCCGCATAGGCCGGATTCACACTAAGTGTATTAAAAATATACTGAGAAAACTGAATGTTTTGCTGCGCAATTACCTGCCCCGGAAACGGAGAAACAAAACAGATCAGCAAAAGCACTTTAAACAAACATTTCATTCTTTTCCTCTTTAAATAAGCCATAGCTTATCTTTTAATCAAGATCCAGCCTTTTTTACTGACTTGATTATCGCCCTTTTTGAATATAATTAAATAGTAATAAGTCCCTTCGCTTAATCCGGATCCATCCCACTCATCATTGTAATTTTTATTCCTGTATACCTCATTACCCCAACGGTTAAAGATCAATACATCAGTTGTGTCGAAGCTTTCTCTTCCAATGATTTTAAATGTATCATTTTTACCGTCGCCATTTGGTGTAAAAGTATTAGGTATAAACACCGGTATTGGCGTTACAGTGATATTAACCAATGCTTTGTTACTTACTTTACCTTTCAGGTCTGTAATGGTGTACATAAAATCATCCTGTCCGGAGAAACCTTTATTAGGTGTATAAGTCACAGTTCCATCCGGATGAGCAATAAGCTGGCCATTTGATGGCGGACGTGTAATAATAATACTTCCTTTATCCAGGCCGTTAAATGATGGCATGTCATTCTCTGAAATAATAAACGTTGTTGGTTGATTGATAATAGTTTCAGCTCTGTCATTTATCGCCTGCGGAACATCATCAATAATAAACTCAGTAGGTATATCATTATTTTCCTGTGTACCAGAAACATCTGTTACCAGATCACCGGCAGGTGTCTTACCAGTAACTGTCGCTGTGTTGACCACACGCCCGTCGCGTTTTTCCTGATCAGTTACCATATACGTTGCAGTTCCTGTAATGGTTTCCCCTGGCTCTAAAACAGTTTTATTTAATGTAATATGGTCCTCGATTTTCATATCAGTCAGATTGAGGTCCGTCAAGGTTACATCACCTGTATTTTTAATTGTAAAAATGTAAATTACAGTATTAAAATCTTTACTTATTGAACCAGTTTTTACTAGGGTAATCGATGCTTTTGTACTTATTGGAACTACTGTTGGGAAATCATCGTTGACAGTAGCTCCTGAAATGTCGGTTACTAATTTTCCTGATGGAGATTTACTCCTGATTACTGCGGTGTTTGTGACTTTACCAGTATTCCTGTCATTTTGTGTTACCAGATAAGATTTTGTAAGTGTAATTGACTGGCCGGGTATTAAAGTTGTATTACTAATTGTGATTGGACCACCTAACAAGAGATCCTCTAGAATTATATTTCGAAGGGTTACATTTCCCCTATTGATAATTGTAAATTCATAAATAATATTGGCCTTGTCAGTGCTTAGAGTTCCTTTTTTTACTAAACTTATTTGAGGTGATTCGGTCACTGGAATAATTGTCGGCGCATCGCTAGTTTTATTAGTGCCCGAGACATCTACCACAGAAGTATTTCCATAACTACTTCCTTTGGCTACAGCAGTATTGCTTACAATCTGTTCATCTTTTTCAAGTTGAGATATTGTATAAACTCCAGAGAACTCTTTGCTTGAACCAGGTGCAAGTGTTTCGCCACTTGCAAAACTGAATGCCCCAGGAAGTTTTGCATCCGTTAGCGTCAAGTTCTTCAATGTCACATTCCCCGTATTGGTCACCACAAACTTGTAGGCAATCGTATTACGGTCATCGCTCAGTATACCAGTTTTTACCAGCCTGATCTGAGGCGATTCAGGTAATGCAATCACCGTCGGCGCATCGCTTGACATATCTGTCCCGGACAGATCTGTTACCTTGTTATTCGCCGGGCTAATCCCGCTGGCCGTAGCTGTGTTACTGATATTTTGGGCATCTTTCTCTGATTGGGTGATTGTATAGCTAGCTGTAAGCTCCTTGAAGGCCCCGGGCGCAAGTGTGTCTCCTCTTGCAAAACTGAAGGCGCCCGGCAGTTTAACATCAGTCAGGGTCAGGTCTTTTAATGTCACATTCCCCGCATTGGTCACCACAAACTTGTAGGCTACCGTATTGCGGTCACTACTCAATATCCCTGTTTTTACCAGCCTGATCTGTGGCGACTCAGGTAATGCAATCACAGTCGGTGCATCACTCAACTGGTCTGTTCCTGACAGATCTGATACCGTTTGATTTCCAGGACTGACTCCTTTTACAAGCGCTGTATTGCTGATACTTTGGGCATCTTTTTCTGATTGAGCGATCGTATAGCTAGCTGTAAACTCCTTGAAGGCCCCGGGCGCAAGTGTGTCTCCTCTTCCAAAACTGAACGCGCCCGGCAGTTTAACATCCGTTAGCGCCAGGTCCTTCAAAGTCACGTTACCTGTATTGGTCACCACAAACTTATAGGCTACCGTATTGCGGTCATTACTCAATATACCTGTTTTTACCAGCCTGATCTGAGGCGATTCAGGTAATGCAATCACCGTTGGTGCATCGCTCGACTGATCTGTTCCAGAAAGATCTGATACCGTTTGATTTCCAGGACTGATCCCGCTGGCAGTAGCAGTATTACTGATACTCTGCGCATCTTTCTCTGATTGTGTAATCGTATAGTTAGATGTGAATTCTTTGGAATCACCCGGAGCAAGTGTCTCGCCACTTGCGAAAATGAAGGCGCCAGGCAGTTTCACATCGATCAGGGTCAGATCTTTTAATGTCACATTCCCCGTATTGGTCACCACAAGTTTATAGGCAACCGTATTGCGGTCACCACTCAATATCCCTGTTTTTACCAGCCTGATCTGAGGCGATTCAGGTAATGCAATCACCGTTGGCGCATCACTTGACTGAGCTGTGCCCGAAACATCTTCAACTGGTGTACCCAATGGACTGCTTGCTTTTACAACCGCAGTATTACTGATAATCTGCGCATCTTTCTCTGATTGTGTAATCGTATAGTTAGCTGTAAACTCTTTTGAATCCCCAGGCGCCAGTGTCTCCCCAGTTGCAAAAATGAAGGCGCCGGGCAGTTTCGCATCGATCAGGGTCAGATCCTTCAACGTCACATTCCCCGTATTGGTCACCACAAATTTATAGGCAATCGTATTGCGGTCACCACTTAATGTACCGGTTTTTACCAGCCTGATCTGAGGCGATTCAGGTAATGCAATCACCGTTGGCGCATCACTCGACTGAGCTGTGCCCGAAACATCTTCAACTGGTGTACCCA
>Ga0247807_10000130_pt1 | contig 56216 bp, 57 predicted proteins | sample UWRJL074202C1_FD_179931 | JGI IMG/M metagenome (GOLD analysis project Ga0247807, IMG submission 179931) | Plant litter microbial communities from Arlington Agricultural Research Station in Wisconsin, United States - UWRJ-L074-202C-1 | ecosystem: Environmental > Terrestrial > Plant litter >...
GTAGTCGCGCTCCTGGTCCACGCGGTAGTAGTTCGAGACGTTGGTAAAAAATCCCCGCGCCCGCTCGATTCCCGCTGCCCACAGGCGCTCGGCCATCACCGGGGGTTCCACCCAGTGGGAGCCGCCGCCGTCGAGGTAGAGCGTCAGCCCGGCATCCGCCAGGATCTGTACGGCAGCATTCAACACATCGAGTCGTCCTTCGGATACCCCGGCACACGAGTCGTTGCTGAGCTGCGCGATCGAGTCGGGTTCCACAAGAACAACCGCCCCCGACCCGTCGAGGGCAGAGGCGATTGCGCGATTCCAGTCGAGGTAGTCGTCTCGGGGGAGTCCGCCGGCGGACAGCCCTCCGCAGTCGCGCTCCGGCACCGCGTAGGTGACAAACACCAGTGTCTTCTGCAGCCGCTCGGCATCCGCCCGGTACTCGGCGAGGAGAGGCTGCAGCTCCGTCTCGGTGTACTGGTCGCCCAGCCAGATCGCGGTCGGTTTGGAACTGATCTCCAGGATCAGGTCGGCCGACTCGGTGTCACCCGACGCGCGAAGCCGTTGCTCTGCCTCGACGGCATGGTTCAGCTGGTCCGCATACAAACCGCCGGGAAAAATCTCGGTACTAGTGGGGATCGTCGGCTCAGGAGAGGGGGAGGGTGTGGGTACGCCGGTGTTGGGCGGCCGCCCGGTGACCATCAGCGACACAACAATGATGATTACCAGCGCAACAATCGCGAGCGCACCCACAACCGCCACCTGCGTGGTCGGTGGTGTGCGTGCGTCGTCCGGTTCGTCCGCCGTCGGCTGTCGCCGTTCCATCCTTAATTTTATGCATCAGCTCGCTCAGCGCTAGAGGGCACTGGAGCTCTGATCGCAGAAGTGACAGGCTTGCACCGTGCACCGGGGACCAATGGCGGTCGGGATGCTGCTCGCCGCAGTGTTCTTCACCCAGACGACAGCATTGCCGTCGGGGGCACTGGCCCGCGTCCCCGAGATGCCCAGCGTCAGTCGGCCCGGGAGTCCGCCGGAGTGTTTGCACGTCGGATGGTCGGGCTGCATGATCCGGTCGCAGGAGAACTCGACGCGCAAGGTTCGGGCCTACCAGCCCACGAACGAGCGCCTGTTCCGCTACTACAACAACTACCTCATCCCATGCCTCCGCGCGGCGGGAGTCGAGGCGGCCCCGCTGCCTGCACGCGCGGTCATCGAACGACGCCTGGCGGAGGGCTACCCCGTGTGGCTCGCCTACGACCGCAATGCCATGGTGCACCGTGGTGAAATCCCCGAGGACAACCCGCGAACTAACGCCTCGTCGTTCCGCCATTGGCTGCACCTGCTTCTGCGCAAGTGCCCGCCGCTGCCGCCGCCCGATCCCAACTGACGCGCCCGCCTGCCGCTTCCGCATGGTGCCGCGTCGCCGCGATCCCTTAGGCTCAGCGCACGATGACTACACCTCGCCGGCGCAGAGCCATTTCCCGCGGTCGCCGGTTCGGCTCAGTCGACTTCGCACTGCTGAGTATCCCCACGGTCGGATTCCTTGCGCTGTTGGTGCCGCTCATCCTGCAACTTTTCTACTACGGCCCCATGATCACGCAGGACGGCGATTTTGCCGTCGTCGATTGCACCCGCAGCAGCGTTGACGACGACGAAGCCAGCTTTATGTGCTCGGGGGAGTTCATCCCGGACGATGGGTCGGCTCCCATCACTCGCCTGCCGCACTGGTTCAGCGACGAGGGCAAAATCCTCGAACCGGGCGACTCCATCGCCATGACACTGTACGAAAACGATCTGCTTGTGCCCCAGGGGTCCTCCCCAACGATCTACAGCATTATGTACGTCGCGGGCGGCTCGTTCGCCTTTGTTGGTGTGTTCATCCTGTGGGCGTACATCGCTCGGTGGTTCGGCCGCAGAAGGCAGGATCCGGATGCCCTGGCGGCCAGCGATCGTGCTCTCGATGAGCTCGCGCCGACCGACATCGACCCGACCCGCAAACCCCCACGCTCGCCCTTCCAGCGCCCCGTGCAAGTCAACGGATGGGACGCCGAATCCCGCGGGGAACGCGGATTCCGGGTCGGATTGATTGATGTGCTGCTTGTGGTGTCCCTCCTCGGCACCGTGCTCGCGTTCGGATCTGCCGGTGTTGGTGAGCTACAGCGCAATGCGAAACCGCACACCATGGGTCAGGTGACCATCTCATCCTGTTCGGTGAACATGGACGTGGAGATCGGCAGCCGGTTCCCGTCGGTCTATTGCGAAGGCGCGTTTGTTGCGGCCGAGACGGATGACGCGGAGACGTACAGGGTCGCAGACCAGATCGGCTTCGAGCCGCACACCCACAAGGTGTACTCACCGGGCGAAACAGTGACGGTCAAGGCGTATCAGGATGGCGCCGTCCGTGACAGCGCCGGGCCCGATCCGCGTGCCGTTCCCGGCATTGTTTGGGGCATCGCGCTGGCCTTTGTGTCACTCCTGCTGGGTGGTCTGATGTGGCTCAGTCGGTCAGCTCGGCGTTAGTTGTGTTCGCCGAAGACGGTGCTCATGACGCGCCGAATGGCCAATTACTAGGCCGTCGCACGGCGCACTGTTAGGATTGCGGAGGTTGCCGAAGGGCATCCAGCACAATTCAACACTGAGCGCTGCAGACAATCAGCGCAAATGGAGCAGGCCGGCCAGACGCTGGTCACCGGTGGTGGTATTCGGAACAACCCAGGTTGTCCGAGCATTTCTACTGTTGACCAGACATGCGCCCCACTCTTGGGACACCCGCGCGTACACATTGAGCCACACGGCTCGAACACGTGTCATCGAACCCGCTCCTGCTCCTTGACGAGTCGCGACCCATTCGGGGTCTCGACGTAAAACAAAGGAGAAACCCCCCTATGGAGGGTCCAGAAATCAAGTTCGCCGAAGCCGTCATCGACAATGGCAAATTCGGCACGCGCACGGTCCGTTTTGAGACCGGTCGCCTCGCGCAGCAGGCACAGGGTGCCGTTGCCGCGTACCTCGACGAAGACACCATGATCCTGTCCGCCACCTCGGCTGGCAAGCACCCCCGCGAAGGCTTCGACTTCTTCCCCCTCACGGTGGACGTGGAAGAGCGTTCGTACGCCGCCGGCAAGATCCCCGGATCGTTCTTCCGTCGCGAGGGTCGCCCCTCCACGGAAGCCATCCTGGTTTGCCGTCTCATCGACCGCCCGCTGCGCCCGACCTTCGTTGAAGGCCTCCGCAACGAGGTTCAGATTGTTATCACCGTCCTGAGCATCGCTCCCGACGAGTTCTACGACGCACTGGCGATCAACGCGGCTTCCGCGTCGACTCAGATCTCCGGCCTTCCGTTCTACGGACCGGTTGGTGGCATCCGCCTCGCCCTCATCGGCGACCAGTGGGTTGCGTTCCCGAAGTACAGCCAGCTCGAAGAGGCCGTGTTCGACCTCACCGTTGCCGGCCGCCTCGTCACCGATGCCGATGGCAACGAAGACGTCGCGATCATGATGGTTGAGGCCGAAGCTACCGAAGGCAGCTGGGACCTCATCAAGGCCGGAGCCACCAAGCCCGACGAGTCCGTCGTCGCCCAGGGCCTCGAGGCATCCAAGCCCTTCCTCAAGCAGCTCATCAAGGCTCAGCTGGAACTGGCCGCGCAGTCCGCCAAGGAAATCGCGAACTACCCGGTCTTCCCGCCCTACGAGCAGGCCACCTACGACACCGTCGCCGGCTTCGCTTACGACGAGCTCAAGGGCATCTACCAGATCGCCGACAAGACCGAGCGCCAGGATGCGGATGACGCACTCAAGGACCGCGCGAAGGCCCACGTCGCCGCGCAGGTTGAGGCCGGAGTGCTCGACGCTTCCGCTCTCTCGCAGGTTGGCGCCGCATACAAGTCGCTGACGAAGAAGATCGTTCGCGGTCGTATCCTCAGCGAGGGTGTTCGTATCGACGGCCGTGGCCTGAGCGACATCCGTGCGCTTGACGCCGAGGTCCAGGTCATCCCGCGCGTTCACGGCTCGGCGATCTTCCAGCGCGGCGAGACCCAGATCCTGGGTGTCACCACACTGAACATGCTCAAGATGGAGCAGCAGATTGACTCGTTGGCTCCGGTCACGAAGAAGCGCTACCTCCACCACTACAACTTCCCGCCCTACTCGACCGGTGAAACCGGCCGTGTTGGTAGCCCGAAGCGTCGCGAGATCGGGCACGGCTTCCTCGCCGAGCGCGCCCTCGTACCGGTTCTGCCGCCCCGCGAGGAGTTCCCCTACGCGATCCGCCAGGTGTCTGAGGCTCTCAGCTCCAACGGTTCGACGTCGATGGGTTCCGTCTGTGCTTCCACCCTGTCGCTCCTCAACGCCGGTGTGCCCCTGCGCGCTCCCGTTGCCGGTATCGCCATGGGCCTTGTCTCCGACGAGGTTGACGGCCAGACCCGCTACGCGGCCCTGACCGACATCCTGGGTGCAGAAGACGCACTCGGCGACATGGACTTCAAGGTTGCCGGTACCAGCGAATTCATCACCGCGATCCAGCTCGACACCAAGCTCGCCGGACTTCCGTCCTCCGTTCTTGATGGCGCGCTCAAGCAGGCCAAGGAAGCTCGCACCACGATCCTTGCTGTGCTGAACGCCGCAATCGATGCTCCCGATGAGATGGCACCGACCGCGCCCCGCGTGATCTCGGTCCAGATCCCGATCGACAAGATCGGCGAGCTGATCGGCCCGAAGGGCAAAACGATCAACCAGATCCAGGACGACACCGGAGCCGACATCTCGATTGAAGATGACGGAACCGTGTACATCGGTGCTGTTGATGGTCCGTCCGCCGAGGCCGCGCGTGCCGCAGTCAACGCCATCGCGAACCCGCTGAACCCCGAGGTCGGAGAGCGCTTCCTGGGAACGGTCGTCAAGATCGCGACCTTCGGTGCGTTCGTTTCGCTCACCCCGGGCAAGGATGGTCTGCTGCACATCTCCGAGGTGCGTAAGCTTGCTGGTGGCAAGCGCGTCGAGAACGTCGAAGACGTCCTCGGTGTTGGCCAGAAGATTCAGGTCGAGATCACCAAGATCGACGACCGCGGAAAGCTGTCTCTCGCTCCTGTACTGGACGAGAACGCCGGTGGAGACACCGACGCGACGGCTGACGCTCCGGTTTCGACCGAAGCATAGTCCGCACCAGGTTTGGGCGATAAGCCCTGACAGGTCTGCCGGCGGCCGCTCGCCAGCGCTCCGGTAAGACGGAAAAGCCCGCTCCACTTGTGGAGCGGGCTTTTTTGCGCCCAAAATCCAGATCCGTAAATCAGTCCGTGCGCTACCCCGTTCGTAACGATTCAGTCCAGCCCTGTTGTGGAGCCGCAGATCGGCCCTACTGTGTGATTCAGGCGTACCCGACGCGGTCGGTCATTCGCGCGCCCGTACAAGAGAGACCCGAATGACACAGGCCCTGACTACTGATCAGCAGCCGAGCGAGAGTGCTCCCCGGTTGCGCCGGATCGGTGCGTCAGATCTTCGTGTTTTCCCTCTTGCCATCAGTGGGAATGTTTTTGGCTGGACGGCAGGGGCGCAGGCCACCCACGACATCCTCAACGAGTACGCCGCCGCGGGTGGCAACTTCATTGACACCGCCGATTCCTACGCGGGTGGGCGCAGCGAAGTGATGATCGGAAAGTGGATGCGCGATAGCCGCAACCGCGATGACATGGTGGTGGCGACGAAGATCGGCAAGAGTGCCGACAATCCGGGACTGCGCGCGCGCACAATCAATCGTGCGGTGGAAGCATCCCTCGAACGCCTGCGCACCGACGTCATCGACCTGCTCTATTTGCACATCGACGACACCAGCGTGGACTTCGAAGAGACGCTCCTCGCCGTCGACGAACTTATCCGTGCGGGAAAGGTGCGTTACTTCGGGGTGTCTGACCACACCGGCAACCGGCTTATCGAGGCCCGCATCGCGTCGGCGCAGCTCGGAGTCGCTCCGATGGTGGCGCTGCAGAACCACTACAACCTGGTGCACCGCGCGGAGTACGAGGGCGACCTGGCGCATGTGGCGGAACGGCAGGGCCTCGGAGTGATGCCCCGCTTCGCCCTGGCGAGCGGATTTCTCACCGGCAAGTACCGCAGCCGCTCAGACCTCGCCGGCACGGCCCGGGGGAGCGAAGCGGCGAAGTACCTCACCCGACGTGGACTTCGGATCCTGACCGCGCTCGACACCATCGCGACGGCCCGTGGTACCAGCGTGGCAACGATTGCGCTCGCGTGGCTGCTCACCAAACCGCTTGTTGTTGCCCCAGTCGCGTCCGCGAGCAAGGCTGGGCAGGTCGCGGAGCTGATGGCCGCGGCATCCGTTCACCTCACCCGGCACGAAGCGGCCGAACTCGACCGCGTCAGCGCGCGGTAACCTGACGACCTACTACGCGGTCGGGGGAGTGAGCGTGGTGTTGGACTGTGCGGCGCGGATAACGCGCTCCGCTACACGCTGGAGGGCAGCAGTGGCGGCGATGGGGTCGCCCGCGTAACCGCCGGCCATTGCTCCGTCACGAGCGAGCATCATCTCGTCGGCTGCGTCGCCTGGCATGGGGTGGCCGAGGTTCTGGAGGAGCCCGGCAAGGTACCCGGTGTACCAGTCACGATGACGCGCGATTGCGACGCGAACTGGATCGAGGGCGTCTGGGAACTCGGCGGCGGCGTTGAGGAAGGCGCAGCCACGAAACGAGCGGCCGCCGATCTCGTCGACGATCGACTCAACGAGCGAGCGCAGGGCACTCTCGGGGTCGGGGTTGAGACGTGCTGTCTCGTCGAGCCGTTCGCGCTCGGTGACGTGCTTCGCGGTGACGTACTCGAGGATCAGGCGGTCTTTCGAGCCGTAGTGCTTGTAGAACGTCGCTTTAGTGACCGCGGACTCCGTGATGAGGCGGTCGACGCCGACCGCACGAATGCCCTCGCTGTAGAACAGCTCCGTCGCAGCCTTGAGGATACGAATTTTGGCAGGGGCTGGTTTCGGCGCCGCGAGTTCGGGGTAAGCAGTTGACACAGTGGGGGAGCTCCTCAGGCGGGGCGGCGTGGTAGCCAGTAGCCGGAAATTGGCCCGGGTCGGGTCCGGGGATCCGCGCATCTGGAGCGGGAACTCTCGACAGTAACACAAAGGAGGACAAACAGAATGGTCTGTCTGTCCCCATATCGACGCCCCAGTTCGGGGGCTACGCCCGGTGGAGTGCGACGCGGCATCCACCGCGTATACAGACGGATGACGTAGGCTCACAATGTGATCAACGGTGCCGTGACCCTTCCTTTAGACCTCGCGGAATTGAGCTTTACAGCCTCCGGTGACTCGCTCGTCCGTCGCACGGTGTTGCCCAGCGGAGTTCGTATCCTCAGCGAACGAGTTCCTGGTGCCCGGAGCGCCACGATCGGATACTGGGTCGCGGTCGGCTCCCGCGATGAGGCCCCCGAAACGTACGGGTCCACGCATTTTCTGGAGCACCTGTTGTTCAAGGGCACCGCAACTCGCAGCGCGCTGGACATCGCCGTCAGTTTCGACGCCGTCGGTGGCGAACACAACGCCATGACGGCCAAGGAATACACCTGCTACTACGCGAAGGTGCAAGACCGCGACCTGCCCATGGCCGTCGAGGTTATTGCCGACATGCTCACTTCCTCTCTTCTCGACCCCGTCGAGTTTGAGACCGAGCGTGGGGTCATCCTCGAAGAACTCGCCATGGCGGACGACGATCCCGCCGACGCGGCGAGTGAGCGGTTTTTCGAGGCAGTGCTCGGCGACCACCCGCTTGGCCGTCCCATCGGCGGCAACCCCGACACAATCAACGCAGTCACCCGCGACGCCGTCTGGCAGCACTACCGTGCCAACTACCGCGCGCAAGACCTCGTCATCACCGTCGCCGGCGCCGTGGACCACGATGAGCTCGTCGCTGCGGTCACCACCTCCCTGCGTCGCGCCGACTGGAACCTCGACACCTCCGACGCTCCCGTCGCGCGCCGCAGCGCGACCGGAGACCTCATCCAACGGGGCAGCGCCCTCAAAATCGTGCAGCGTCCCATCGAGCAGGCCAACATCCTCCTCGGCGTGGAAGGTATCGCCGCCACCGACCCGCGTCGGGCCACCCTCACGGTGCTCAACTCGATCCTCGGCGGCGGTATGTCCAGCCGCCTCTTTCAGGAGATCCGCGAAAAGCGCGGTCTTGCCTACTCCGTGTACTCGTTCACCCCCAGCTACTCCGACGCTGGCCTGTTCGGAATCTATGCGGGATGCGCACCGGGCAAGATCGGCCAGGTTGCCGAGCTGATGCTCAGTGAGTTCCGCCGCCTCGGCACCGACGGTGTCACGGAGGAGGAGATGCGCCGCGCCTCCGGCCAGCTCAGCGGAGCATCCGCCCTGGCCCTCGAAGACTCCGACACACGGATGTCGCGCCTCGGACGCAGTGAGCTCACCCTGGGTGAATTTGTCGACCTCGATGAGTCGCTCCGGCGCATCGCGCTGGTGACCCCCGATGGCATTCGCGAGCTCGCCACAGAACTCGCCGCTCGACCGCTGTCGATCTCTGCAGTCGGCACGATCGACGAAAACACGTTTACGGGGTTGGCAGAGTCGCCCACCCCTGCCCGGTAATCCAGAGAATCGCAGGAAGATCGATGAGTCATTTCCTTTACCTCGTGCGCCACGGTGAACAACAGGACGCCGAGCACGGCCTTCCCGACGGACCGCTGTCGGAACGGGGTAAACGACAGGCACGAGCGATCTCCGAACGGCTGGGTGGCATCCCCTTCACCGGGGCATGGCACTCGCCGCTGGAGCGCGCCTCGGAGACTGCCCGGATTATGACGGAGCGGATGCCCGCGCTCGAGTCGCAGCCGAGCACGCTGCTCATCGACTGCATCCCCAGCGGGCCGACGCCCGACATGCCCCACTCGTTCCAGCCCTTTTTTGGGTCGGTGTCGTCGGAGCAGATCGACGCCGGCGAGGCGCAGATGTCCGACGCCGTCAATGAATGGTTCACCCCGTCGCGCGACGACCGGCACGACCTGCTCATCACGCACAACTTTGTGATCGCCTGGTTCGTTCGGGAGACTTTCGGCGCTGCCGCCTGGCGCTGGATGGGTGTCAATCAAGCGAACTGTGGCCTGACCATCATCCGGGTTCGATCATCAAAACCCTCGGTGCTGATCACCCACAATGACCTCGGTCACCTGCCCGTTGAGCTCCGCACCGGATTACCGGTCAACCAGCCGTACTGATCCGACTGCCAGACCCGCTGCCCTGATCGGCCGACCCGGTCAGCGCAGCGATTTGGCGTACCAGTTGGTCGCGTTCGGGTTGTTGTTATAGGGCGCGATGTCGACAAAACCACTTGAGCGGTACAGCCCGCCGGCTGCAGCGAGACTGACGTTGGTATCGAGAACCAGCTCATCGGCGCCCAACGCGCGCGCTCGTCGCTCCAGTTCGGCGAGCAGCAGGCGTCCGTAACCGAGCCCGCGCGTGTGTGGCTGCAACCAGAGGTGCTTGACCTCGTAGCGAACCGGGTTACCGGTCGCGGGGGTGGCGCTGGATGGCGCAGGGAGGATCCGGATGCCCCCGCAGCCGACATCTGCGGGGTCGCCGGCGAGATCCTCGCCCTCCACCACAAAAAACACGCCCTTGGGTTCAACAAAGTCCGCGGGGTTCGGAAACGCCGTGTGGTACACGCCTTGGTCGGCGGGGAACGACGCGGCGCGAGACGCAAAATACTCGGCCAGAAGGATATGTGCGGCGTCATCCGACACGGACGCCTCGCGGAAGCTCACCATTGCTCCAGCCTAGATTGCGCAGAACCTGCGAATGGTCGTCGATGAGCCGCTGGGCGCTCACCCTTGGTAGATTGAGCAGATGACAACAAAGGTCGCCGTCGTTGGCGCTACCGGCAAAATGGGCCAGCTTGCTTCACAGATCATTGAGGCCTCGGCCGATTTTGAGCTGGTGGCACAGATCGACTCGAAGGGTGAACTCTCCGACATGCTCGGAGCGGACATCGCTCTTGACGTCACTCTTCCTGGCGTTAGCCAAAAAGTGGTCGAGTTCGCTGTCGCCCACGGCATCAACGTGCTGGTGGGCACATCGGGATGGTCGAGCGACCGCATCGCGAGCCTCGAGCGCACCATCAACGGCAACCTGTCGGTAGGTGTCATCATCATCCCCAACTTCTCCATCGGCTCCGTACTGGCCACCTCGTTTGCGGCTCTCGCCGCCCAGTTCTTTGACTCCATCGAGATCATCGAGGCCCATCACGCCGGCAAGTCGGACTCGCCGTCGGGTACGGCCGTCCGCACAGCTGAACTCATTGGTGCTGCCCGCGCCAAGCTGGGGCCGGTTATCGCACCCCACGCCGACCAGCGCGCCCGCGGCCAGCAGGTCTCCAGCGTGCCCATCCACAGCCTCCGGATGCAGGGTGTGGTTGCAAAGCAAGACGTCATCTTCGGTGGCAACGGCGAAGTGCTGACCATCAGTCACGACACCCTCGCTCCCAGCGCCTACGAAGCAGGAATTCTGCTCGCTCTGCGCGCTGCGCGCGATGTGCGCGGCGTTGTTGTTGGTCTCGACAAACTCATCGACCTCGGTGGGGCAGCCGGAACAGCGCCACAGGCATGAAGAACCGCATCGCGTCGCTGATCATGGCGGCACTGTTGGTGCTCTACCTGGTGCTGGTGGTGCAGTACGCGCTGCTGTTGATTCTCGATCCGAGCCCGCTTGCCAAACTTTCGGGGGTCGCCCTGATTGTGTTGCCGCTGATCGGTGGGTGGGCGCTGGCGTCTGACCTGCTGTTTGTTGTGCGCGCTGAGCGTCTCGTCAAGCGGCTCGAGGCGGCGGGGGAGCTGCCCATCGACGATCTTCCACGGTTGCCGAGCGGCAGGCCAGATCCCGCCGCCGCCGATAAAGAGTTTCCGATGTACCAGGCCAGGGTCGAAGCTGATCCCGAGAGTTGGAAGGCGTGGGTTCTCCTCGGGCTCGCGTACGACGCGAGCGGGGACCGCCGCCGTGCCCGATGGGCGACGCGTCGCGCGATTCGTCTCGAGCGGGGCAAACCCGTGCCGGCCATCACTGTGGAGTCCACCGGATCCTGACGGGCTGTCCCGGGTGTGAACGAGACGAGTGCCCCGTCCACACCCGGAGGACGCCTTATTCAGCTGACGGTGTGGTTACACCGAGCTGAGCATTGCAGATAGTGCAGCCTCGACGGTTGTGTGCCGGAAGGTGAAGCCGTCGCCGACGAGCCGGTCGGGGAAGACCTTCTGGCTCGCAAGCAGCAGGTCGAGACCTGCTGCGCCCAGAGCAGTGGTGATCACGGCATCCGGCACAGCAAGTCCGTACCAGCGGTGCATGTCGCGGGCGAGTTGCTTCGTGACGCGGTCTGACGTCGCCGGGGTCGGCCCGACAAGGTTCACCGGTCCGGTCAGCGAGCTAGTGAGGAGATGGCGGATCGCCGCCGCCTCGTCGTACAGGCTGATCCAGGGCCAGTGTTGACCACCGGTTCCGAATCGAGTTCCGAGGCCCAGCTTGGTGAGGGGCAGAAGTGGCGTAAACGCCCCTCCGCGCCCTACAACCAGGCCGGTACGAAACGTCACCACACGGGTACCCTCGGGCGCCATGTGCGCGGCCTGTTCCCAGGCCTCCACCACATCCGCCAGAAACCCCTCGCCCTTCGATGACTCTTCCGAGAGCCGCTCGCCCGGACGGTCACCATAAATGCCCACCGCCGATGCGTTGAGCAACACCGGCGGAGGCGTGGTGGCGTGAGCCATCGCCTCGGTCAGTGTTTTGGTGGCATCCAGACGGGAATCAAGAATCTCTTTTTGGTAGCTCTTTGTCCACGGAAGTCGTCCGGTGGGAGCGCCCGAGAAGTTGATGACCGCGTCGACCGAATCAAGCACCGTGGAGTTCAGCATGTGAGCCGAGGGGGCCCAGTTGAACTCCGATGCCGACTTCGGCTCCGACCGTACAAGCTTCAGCACGGTGTGGCCGTCACGCTCGAGCTGACGAACTAGCTCGGTGCCGATGAATCCGGATGCTCCGGAAATCAACACACGGAGCTCCGGCTGCACGTTAAGCTGCCGGGGCTGCGCGGGGCGCTCGGTTGGAGTCACTATGCGAGGCTGGCTTCCAGGGTGATGGGGATACCGGCAAGAGCCTGGGATACAGGGCAATTGGCCTTGGCATCTTCGGCGAGGCGCTGGAAGTCCTCGTCGCTCAGTCCGGCAATCTTGGCGCTCACCAGAAGGTGGCTGCCCTTGATGCCTTCACCGGGAACAAAAGTGACTGCCGCGGTGACCTGAAGGCTCTCGGGCGGGGTGCCGTTGGAGGCGAGCGCGTTTGCGAATGCCATCGAGTAGCACGCGGAGTGTGCCGCTCCCAACAGTTCTTCGGGGTTGGTCTTGCCGATTTCACCCTCGGCGCGGGCCTGCCACGATACGGGCAGCTCAGCCGCATCAGAGGAATCGAGTGAAGTGGTGCCGGAACCGCTCATCAGGTCGCCGAACCACAGTGTTGTTGCTTCGCTTGTTACAGCCATAAAAATCCTCCTTGAGAAGTCTCCAGCCTAGAGCGCGGTCGCTGAACGTGGGAGACCCTCGACGGTTCGGCGTGGACGATTGCCCCGGTGTCGGAGGACTTCGCTAGCGCGAGGTACGTGCCGGCAGAGATTCAATTTCGCTCCGAAGGGACCGTAGAGCTCGTTCGTTCGAACGCCTCCGATACCGACGTGCTTTTCGCCGCACGGGTGTCGACCCAGGGCGAGAAAACGCTGGCGGCCGCTACCGCGAGCAGACGGAGCTTGTTCAGGCTGAAGCGCTCACAACCTCGACCGAGCCTACGAAGCCTACGAGTCGTACCAGCGCAAGCTGGATGCCGGAATCGCCCGTGAGGTCGCCCGTATTGTTCTGCAGCTGAACATCGTTTCCTCGATGTACGTGACCATAAACGCTCGGGCCTTGATGAATTGCCTGAGTCTTCGCACACTGCGTGAGGGAAGCTGCTTCCCGTCGTTCCCGCAGCGCGAGATCGAGATGTGCGCCGAGAAAATGAACACCCATTTCGCCGAACTGATGCCGCACACGTACGAGGCATCCGACAACAACAGGCGCGTTGCCCCGTAACCCGTCGGTAGGGACCGCCTCCGGTATCCGGAAGCGGACCCTACGTCCGTGCGACCATCTGTGGCGCGAGGATTCCCGGAACAATCCCCGGACCGATAACCTGTTCATTGTGTCTACAACGGTCAATCCCTTCGGTCAGGTACTCGTCGCGCTCGTCACGCCCTTCACGGCTGACGGAGAAGTCAACTGGGCCGACGTAGAGAAGCACATCGATGACGTCATCACCGCGGGAGCCGACGGCATCGTGGTCACCGGTACGACCGGTGAAACTAGCACCCTCACCGACCCGGAGAAGATCCGTCTGGTCGAGGTTGGCAAGGCCGTCGCGGGCAGCCGTGCGAAGATCATCACCGGCGGCGGGTCCAACGAGACCGCCCACGCCATCGAGCTCGCCAAAAAGAGCGAAGCTGCGGGCGCCGACGGCAACATGATCGTCACCCCGTACTACAACAAGCCCACCCAGGCCGGAGTGCTCACCCACTTCCGGATGATCGCCGACGCGACCGACCTTCCTGTCATCCTCTACGACATCCCCGGACGCACGGGTATCCCAATCAAGTACGAGACGATTCTTCGCGCCTCGAAGCATCCCAACATTCTCGCGGTCAAGGACGCCAAGGGCGACCTCAGCGAGGTCAGCCGTGTGCTCAACCAGACCGATCTGCTGTACTTCTGTGGCGATGACGCCAACGTGCTGCCCAGCCTGGCCATCGGTGTGACCGGACTCATCGGAGTGACCGCAAACATCGCGGCGACCCCGTACCGCCACATGGTTGACGCGGTGAACTCGGGCGATCTCAAGACCGCTACCGCCGCGCACCGTGCCCTTGAGCCGCTGGTTCGTGCAACGATGACCCATGTACCCGGTACCGTTGCAGTGAAGTACATCTTGCACGGCCTCGGCCGCATCGGCTCCCCGCGTGTTCGGCTCCCGCTTGTTGGGCCCGAAGAGTGGGAAGCCGCGCAGATCGAAGACGAAATCGACCTCGTCAAGGACATCGCCGGCGTCAGCTTCGCGAACTTCCGTCCCGACCGCAACGCGGCCGCAGGCGGCGCGCTGCCCAAGGTTGCCGGCACCACCCGCTAAACGCGCAGCACCACACGACTTTGCACCAGGAGCTCGTGGCTCCCACCTTCAACAAAACAGGAATAGATGCCAGTTAACGTTTTCACTCCAGCCAAGCTCAAGCCCGGTACCCTCCGAATCATCCCCATTGGGGGACTCGGCGAGATCGGTCGCAACATGACCTCGTATGAGATCGACGGCAAGATCCTGATCGTCGACTGCGGAGTTCTCTTCCCCGAAGAGACTCAGCCCGGCGTCGACCTGATCCTTCCGGACTTCTCTCCGATCAAGGACCGCCTGCAGGACATCGTGGGTGTTGTCCTCACGCACGGCCACGAAGACCACATTGGCGCGGTTCCCTACCTGCTTCGCCTGCGCGACGACATCCCGCTGATCGGCTCGACCCTGACGCTCGCATTTATCGAGGCGAAGCTCAAGGAACACCGCATCAAGCCGTACACCCTCACGGTGGCCGAAGGGCAGTCCGAGCAGCTCGGCCCGTTCAACCTCGAATTCATCGCGGTCAACCACTCCATCCCGGACGCCCTCGCCGTCGCGATCAAGACTGACGCGGGTGTGGTGCTCCACACGGGTGACTTCAAGATGGACCAGCTCCCGCTCGACGACCGCATCACCGACCTGCGCGCGTTCGCTCGTCTCGGTGAAGAGGGCGTCGACCTGTTCCTTCCCGACTCGACCAACGCCGACGTTCCCGGATTCACCTCGAACGAGCGTGACATCGGACCGGTGCTGTCTGCCGTTATCGCGAAGGCGCCGCGCCGGGTCATCGTCGCGAGCTTCTCGAGCCACGTCCACCGTGTGCAGCAGGTGCTCGACGCTGCTGCGGAGAACAACCGCAAGGTGGTCCTGATGGGCCGCTCCATGGTGCGCAACATGGGTATCGCCGCCGACCTCGGGTTCCTCAAGGTGCCCGCCGGTGTTCTGATCGATGCGAAAAAAGCCGCAGACATGCCCGACGAGCGTCTCGTCTACATGTCCACCGGTAGCCAGGGTGAGCCCATGGCGGTTCTCGCGCGTATGGCGAACAAGGAGCACCAGATTGAGGTCGGCAAAGGTGACACCGTCATCCTCGCGTCCAGCCTCATCCCCGGCAACGAGAACGCCGTCTACCGTGTGATAAACGGCCTGATGAAACTCGGCGCCAACGTTGTGCATAAGGGCAACGCCCGCGTCCACGTGTCGGGTCACGCCTCCGCCGGCGAACTCCTCTACGTCTACAACATCCTTCGCCCCAAAAACGTGCTCCCGGTACACGGTGAGCAGCGTCACCTGGTGGCGAACGCGAACCTCGCGATCCAGACCGGCGTTCCCGAAGAGAACACCATCATCGGCGAAGACGGCACCGTCATCGACCTGCGCGACGGCTACGCCGCCGTTGTGGGGCAGCTCGACCTCGGTATGGTCTACGTCGACGGCTCCAGCGTGGGCACCATCACCGACGCCGACCTCAAGGACCGTCGCATTCTGTCTGAGGAAGGCTTCATCTCGATCTTCGTCGCGATCGATGCCCAGACCGGACGCGTTATTGTCGGCCCGGAGATCCAGGCACGGGGATACGCCGAAGACCAGGAGGTCTTCAACAACGTGCGTCCCCAGGTCATCAAGGCACTTCAGGACGCCGCCGCGAACGGAACCCGCGACACCCACGGATTCGCTCAGGTCATCCGTCGTACCGTCGGCCGGTGGGTCAACACCCAGCACCGTCGTCGTCCGATGATCATCCCGGTCGTCATCGAGGCGTAAGCCTCACATCTCACACGAGGTGCCCACCGGCAGACGGAACCGTACGTTTCGCTGCAGGAGGGCACCTCGTTTGTGGTTTAACGGGGGAATTGGGTGGGATCGGTACTGACACGCGATCTCGCTAGCAGCGCGCTGACGGGGGTGACGGGTACCGTGGATCGTATGGCTCAGAGCACCAAGTCGACTTCGCGCGCCCAAACCGGCGCGTCACGCTCGCGGACGGCTCCGACAAAGCGGCTTCCCGCGACCAAGACCCCCACGAAGGCGACACCGCCGCCGTCTGACGAACCCGGACTCCTCAGCAAAGCGTGGATGGGCGCGGCCCACATCACGGGCGCCGCCTTCCGGGTTTTCGGACAAGAGACGCTCGCCAAAGAGGAGCGCCGTGACGGTGTTCCGTTCTTCTTTTTCCTGCTCGCTGTTGCTGGCGCCGTGGTGGAGTGGTTCAACCCGCTCGACCCGGTCGCTCTCGCACTCGACGCGTACACCTTCGGCGGACTTTTTGGGCGCGTAGCCTTCGCCCTGCCCGTGATTATGCTGCTGTTCGCCGGCTGGCTCTTCCGGCATCCCGCCAGCGTGCATGACAACACCCGCATCGGTATCGGTGTTGGTCTCCTCGTGAGCAGTATCGCCGCGCTATGCCACATTTTTGCTGGGCAACCTCAGCCCGCCGGGGGCATCGAGCTTCTTGCACGCGGTGGGGGAGTGATCGGGTGGGTACTCGCCGCACCGCTCATCGCCATCGGCACCGAGTGGCTCGCCGCTCCCATCATGGCTTTGCTCCTGCTCCTCTCCATCTTTATCGTCACCAAAACACCACCGAACCGCATCGGAGCTCGGCTGCGTGAGCTCTACGCGTACCTCTTCGGCGAGCAGATCGCCGAGCCGGCCACGAAGGTTAAAGCCGACACTGCGCCGCTCACGTTTGCCCCGACGAGCGACCTGGGTCTGGACGACCCCGATCCGGCCAGCCTGCCGTGGTGGCGCCGCAACAAAACCAAGCAGGACGACGACCCGGCATTCGACACCCCGGTGGTGGGCCGCGAGCAGCAGACCGACATCATCAATCACACTCCGCGGCACGACTCCGGCGAATTCGGTATCGATCTGCTCGAAGACCTCGTCCGTGCCGAAGATGCCGTTGAACACTTCACCGCCGAGGTCGCCCCTGCCGCAACCGCACTCCGCGCGGACGACCCCGAACTTCAGGAAGACCCCGCCGGGCTGCTTCCCGGTTTCCACGAGAAAGTCAGTGAAAAGGGTGTTGCGGGCGACTTCGAGGTGCCCGTCACGCCTGCCGGATCCCGCCAGCCGATCGCCCCGTACCGTCTCCCCGCCGTGACGGTCCTGACCCCCGGCACCCCGCCGAAGGCGCGCAGCGCCGCCAACGACGAGGTTGTCGCCGCCATCACCGAGGTGCTCACGCAGTTCCAGGTCGACGCCAAGGTCACCGGCCTGAGCCGCGGACCGTCGGTCACCCGTTACGAAGTAGAACTCGGTCCCGGCGTCAAGGTCGAGCGCGTAACGGCCCTTGCCCGCAACATCAGCTACGCCGTGGCGAGCAATGAGGTCAATATCCTCTCGCCGATTCCCGGCAAAAGCGCCATCGGTGTCGAGATCCCCAACAAGGACCGCGAGATTGTGTCGCTGGGCGATGTGCTCCGCTCCGCGGCATCCACCAAAAGCATTCACCCGATGACGATCGGCCTGGGCAAGGATGTTGAGGGCGGCTTTGTTGTTGCCAACCTCGCAAAAATGCCCCACCTCCTTGTTGCCGGCTCCACCGGTTCGGGTAAGTCGAGCTTTATCAACTCGATGATTACGTCTCTGCTGATGCGGGCGAAACCTGCTGAGGTGCGGATGGTACTCATCGACCCCAAGCGCGTGGAGCTCTCCATCTACGAGGGCGTTCCCCACCTGATCACCCCCATCATCACGAACCCGAAGAAAGCTGCAGAAGCACTGCAGTGGGTCGTGAAAGAGATGGACATGAGGTACGACGACCTCGCCAGCTTTGGTTTCCGCCACATCGACGACTTCAACCGTGCCGTTATCGCCAACGAGGTTGTTCTTCCGGTCGGCAGCGAACGGGTTCTCAAGCCCTACCCGTACCTTTTGGTGGTTGTCGACGAGCTCGCCGACCTGATGATGGTCGCCCCACGGGACGTCGAAGACTCCATTGTGCGTATCACACAGCTCGCGCGTGCATCGGGTATCCACCTTGTGCTCGCGACGCAGCGACCGTCCGTTGACGTGGTGACCGGTCTGATCAAGGCCAACGTCCCGTCGCGTCTCGCGTTCGCAGTGAGCAGCATGACTGACTCCCGGGTCATCCTCGACCAGCCGGGTGCCGAGAAGCTCATCGGCCAGGGCGACGGTCTATTCCTCCCCATGGGTGCGGGTAAAGCGATCCGCGTGCAGGGCGCCTGGGTGACCGAGGCCGAGATCACGGCCGTGGTGACCCACGTCACCGACCAGGCCCGCCCCGAATACCGACAGGATGTCGCGGCCGTTGTTGAGCACAAGCAGATCGACGCCGACATCGGCGACGACCTCGAGTTGCTCCTCGCGGCGGCGGAACTCATTGTCAGCACCCAGTTTGGTTCGACATCGATGCTGCAGCGCAAACTCCGTGTGGGCTTCGCCAAGGCGGGACGCCTGATGGACCTGCTTGAATCTCGCGAGATTGTGGGGCCCAGCGAGGGCTCAAAGGCCCGCGACGTGATGGTCACCGTGGAGCAGCTCCCCGGTGTGCTCGCGCGACTGCGCGGTGGCGACGAGGGTCCGACGACCCCGGCGGCTAGCGGCGCACCACGCTCGCAGGCGCCCGACCCGGTTGCAGACATGACGAGCGGTTACGATGAAGTTGAGGGCGAGTCCGACGACGACGCCTGGGGACTAACGGGCAGGGACTGAGACCATGACAACACCTACCCCGCACGCCGCGCCTGTGCGCAGCAACTCGTTCCAGGGGCGTGTGCTCAGCGCCGGAGAGACTCCCGCAAGCAACGCGAATATCGCGAACATCATTACGGTGATCCGCATCTTCCTGGCGCCGCTGTTCATCTGGATGCTCCTCACCGACAACGGCGAAATGGGCGGACTGCGCTACGCGGCGGCAGCACTGTTTATCGTCGCTATCGCGACTGACAGTCTTGACGGCCATCTGGCACGCAGTCGCAATCTCGTCACCAACGTCGGCATCATCCTCGACCCGATCGCCGACAAGGTGCTTATCGGCGGCGCGCTGGTCACCCTGTCGATCCTCGGCGAGCTGTGGTGGTGGGTCACCATCGTGATTATGGTGCGCGAGCTCGGCATCACCGCGTTCCGTTTCGCCGTTCTCTCCAAAAGCGTTATCCCCGCATCGCGAGGTGGCAAGCTCAAGACGGTTGTGCAGTCGGTTGCCATCGCTCTGTACCTGGTACCCCTCTCGACGCTGGTGGGTGAGTGGATGCTTATTGTCAACGCCGTTGTAATGGCAGTGGCCCTTGCTCTCACCGTCCTTACCGGGCTCGATTACCTCGTGCAGGCTTGGCGCCAGAACCGTCCCGCCAAATGAGCGACGTCGCTGCCAGCGTTCTTGATGAACTGGCGCGACGACACCTGACGCTTGCCGTCGCCGAGTCTCTGACAGGCGGATTGCTGGTGGCTGAATTTGTTCGTGTGCCAGGCGCATCCCGGGTGCTTCTCGGTGGTGTTGTCGCGTACAACACGGTGCTCAAACACACACTTCTCGGTGTGGACAGCGAGCTGCTCGCCGCGCAGGGAGCAGTGGACCCGCAGGTTGCCGAGCAGATGGCCCGCGGCGTGCGCACAGCTCTCGCCATCGACGGGGTTCCCGCAGACATCGGGATCTCGACGACCGGAGTTGCTGGTCCCGACCCGCAGGATGGCCACCCACCAGGAACCGTGTTTATCGCTGTCGCGTTCGGAGGCAATGTCCAAACCCTGAGACTTTCCCTCGAAGGAAGCCGCGAGCACATCCGCGCTGCCGTTGTCTCCGAATCACTGGTACAACTTCAGGAACGATTGCGAGATGAACCTGAGTACTTGCCTGTGCAGACACTGCTGCGGGAATAGTGCTCGTTTCGATCTCGTTACATCTACTGAATTCACAAGCGCCGCACAGATTGCACTGGTTAGAGTTCTTGAACACAGGGGATGCTATGGTATCCACCCGTAGTACAAGACCTGGCACGCCAATCGGTCAGATAAGGAGGGTCCAATGGTTCTAGTACGTCAAGAAATCGGTGACGTTCTCCGTGACTTCCGCCTGCAGAAAGGCCGCACCCTCCGTCAGGTTGCGAGCAAGGCGAGTGTCGCGTTGGGCTACTTGAGTGAGGTGGAGCGCGGTCAGAAAGAGGCCAGCTCCGAGATCCTTGCCTCCGTGGCCGACGCCCTGGAGACTCCGATCTCCGTCATCATGCGCGAGGTCGGTGATCGCCTTGCGGTCATTGAGGGCCTCAACCGTATCCCCGACACCGTTCCCGACGACCTGGCTTCGGTGTTCGACGCCGACCTTCTCGTTCGGTAATTACTTCGTTGGGCGTGTGTGCCCGACTCAACTAACGCCCTCGGTTCGCCGGGGGCGTTTTTTGTTGTCCCGCACTTCAGGCCGTGGCAGTGATTGTGGCTGAGTGGATGCCCCGAGTCACCCCGATCCGTTTCGTCGGGGTAGCGTTGTCCTGTGCGTTTGAGTGAATTTTGGATGGCCGTCTCCGATGAGTTTGGAGAGGGCTACGGCCGTGTCCTCACGCAGGATCTTGTATTGGGAGATGTCGGGGGCCTGACCGCCGACCAAGCCATCAAGGCCGGAGTTGCTCCCCGCGCCATCTGGCTCGCCCTCTGTGATGCGAGCGACGTGCCTCCGGAACGTCGTTATGGCGTCGGACAACGCGAACCAAAAAAATAGCGACACACCCACTCGCAGCTATCGAACACACATTCGGACGCGAGTAGACTCCTTCATAGCGGCTCTCGAAGACGAGTTATGCACTGGAGCGTCCGTCCCCCTTCCAATGTCGGGGGTTCGGCGTACAGTCCATTTCGTTAGCAACAGTCGCGAACACAGCCTTTTGTCGGGAGGATGTGTGCCTTGTTTCATCGGCGCACAGCGGAGCGACAGCCTATGGGGCGCACAACCACATCTACGAAGGAGCCAGCAATGCCATCAGTTGCAGACCGTGAAAAGTCACTCGAAACCGCACTCGCCCAGATCGATCGCCAGTTTGGCAAGGGCTCCGTTATGCGTCTCGGAAGCGATGACCGCGCCCCCGTCGAGGTCATCCCGACGGGTTCCATTGCATTGGACGTCGCCCTCGGCATAGGCGGGCTTCCCCGCGGCCGCATCGTAGAAATCTACGGTCCGGAGTCCTCGGGTAAAACAACCCTCACACTCCACGCCATCGCCAACGCCCAGCGCGCCGGTGGCATCGCAGCGTTTATCGACGCAGAGCACGCGCTCGACCCCGAATACGCAAAGAAGCTCGGCGTTGACATCGACTCTCTGCTGGTCTCCCAGCCTGACACTGGAGAGCAGGCGCTCGAAATCGCCGACATGCTCGTCCGAAGTGGCTCGATCGACCTCATCGTCATCGACTCGGTTGCGGCTCTCGTTCCCCGCGCAGAAATTGAAGGCGAGATGGGTGACACTCACGTTGGTCTTCAGGCCCGCCTGATGTCACAGGCGCTGCGCAAGCTCACCGGTGGGCTCAGCCAGACCAACACCACCATGATCTTCATCAACCAGCTGCGCGAGAAGATCGGTGTGTTCTTCGGTAGCCCCGAGACCACCGCCGGTGGAAAGGCGCTGAAGTTCTACGCGTCCGTTCGCCTCGACATCCGTCGTATCGAAACCCTCAAGGACGGCACCGACGCAGTCGGTAACCGCACCCGCGTCAAGGTTGTCAAAAACAAGATGGCGCCGCCGTTCAAGCAGGCCGAATTCGACATCCTCTACGGCATCGGTATCTCCCGCGAGGGAAGCCTCATCGACTTCGGTGTTGAGCACGAGATCGTGCGCAAGTCCGGAGCTTGGTACACCTACGAAGGCGACCAGCTGGGCCAGGGCAAGGAGAACTCGCGTAAGTTCCTCCTCGACAACCCGGCGATCGCCCTCGACATCGAGCACCGCATCATGATGAAGCTCGGCGTTGGCGCGGAGGCGAAGGCGGCTCTTGCAGCGACAGCTAAGGCGAACGCCGACATCATTGCCGCCGGTGGAACGATCGAGGCTCCCGAAGTCGCGGCACCCCCGGTAAAGAAGATCGCTACCCGTAAGGCCGGCTAACCCGTATGTCTGAATCCGATGGCCGCCTGGCGAAGGTGAGCTACCTCCCCGGAGCCCGGCGGGCATCGGAGTCCGACACGGTTATCCCCGAATCGGGCGAGCCCGAGCCGGTGACGGCCAGCCCCTCCGGGCGTGTGTCCGTGCGGGCGGCAACACACTCCGACGACGGCTGGTACGTCGAGCCCGACGCCGCTGACGCACCGTCGGCGACTGCGGCGTCCGTTGCTGCAACGCCGGGAACGCGCGACGGCAGTGGTCCGGTGTTCCTGCCCACGGGTGGAGCAGAGCGGGCCGATCCGGTCCGCGCGCAGTCAGAGCGCACCGAGCCCGCGAGTCGAGCAACCACTCGCCCGGTGGCGTCAACGCCGCCTTCGCGTCCTGAGTCGCCCGCGATGGTCAAGATGCGCGCCCTGGTGGAGGCTGCTGCTACCGCCAGCGCTCACAACGACGATGAGCCAGCTCCCGAGAGTGCGAATGAGCTCGCGGCGCGCGCTGAGAACATCAGCATGAGTGCGCTGACCCGCAAGGGTATGTCGTCGTGGGAGATGGCCGACCGGCTGCGCTCCCGGGATCTTGACGAATCGACCGTCTTGAACGAGGTTGCGCGTCTCGAACGTGTTGGCTTGCTTAACGACGTCGAACTCGCCGAAAACCTCGTCCGAACACTTCAGGATCGTAAGGGACTGGGTCGTTCCGGCATCACGGCAGAGCTGCGCCGACGACACGTGGATCCCGACGCCATCGAAGAAGCCCTCGAGGCACTCGACGGTGACGATGAGATCGCACGGGCGAGTGAAATTGCGATCAAGCGCGCGCCCCAACTGCGGTCTCTCGACAACGTCACCGCAAAACGACGGCTCAGTGCATTCCTGATGCGCAAGGGATACTCGGGGTCGGTCATCAGCGCGGCCGTCGCCGCTGCACTGGAACCCAGCGGGCCTCGATTCCGTTAGTGCCCGAGCGATCTACACTGGAGGCATAATGACTCTCCTCGCTCCGTCACCCACCGACGTCACGCCCCGCACCTACGAAGTGCGCACCTACGGGTGCCAGATGAACGTGCACGATTCCGAACGCCTGAGTGGATCACTCGAGGCCGCCGGGTACACCCGTGCCGTGGGTGTCGACGCCGACGTTGTGGTCATCAATACCTGTGCGGTTCGCGAGAACGCCGACAACAAGCTGTACGGAAACCTCGGCATGCTGGCTTCGGTCAAAAAGCGCCACGAGGGAATGCAGATTGCGGTGGGCGGCTGTCTCGCGCAGAAAGACAAGTCCACCATCCTGAAGAAGGCGCCGTGGGTCGACGTTGTCTTCGGAACCCACAACATGGGCGCACTGCCGACGCTCCTCGAAAGAGCCCGTCACAACGGCGAAGCGCAGCTGGAGATCCTCGAGTCGCTTGAGGTGTTCCCCTCTACTCTTCCCACTCGTCGTGAGTCCACCTACAGTGGCTGGGTCTCGATCTCGGTCGGTTGCAACAACACCTGTACGTTCTGCATCGTTCCCGCGCTTCGCGGTAAAGAGAAAGACCGCCGTCCCGGTGATGTTCTCGCCGAGATCCAGGCGCTCGTTGACGATGGAGCGATTGAGGTCACCCTCCTCGGTCAAAACGTCAACTCCTACGGTGTGGAGTTCGGCGACCGTCTCGCCTTCGGCAAACTCCTGCGCGCTGCGGGCACCATCGAGGGTCTCGAGCGCATTCGCTTCACCAGCCCTCACCCCGCCGCATTCACCGACGATGTGATCGACGCCATGGCTGAGACGCCATCCGTTGCGCCGCAGCTGCATATGCCCCTGCAGTCCGGTTCCGACCGCATCCTCAAGTCGATGCGCCGCAGTTACCGGTCGGCGAAGTTCCTCGGCATTCTCGAGCGCGTGCGAGCGAAGATCCCGAACGCCGCCATCAGCACCGACATCATTGTGGGATTCCCGGGGGAGACCGAAGAGGACTTCCAAGAGACCCTGCGCGTTGTGCGCGAAGCACGGTTCGCCACGGCGTTCACCTTCCAGTACTCCATCCGCGAAGGCACCCCTGCCGCCACGATGGAAGACCAGATCCCGAAGGAAGTGGTCCAGGAGCGTTTCGAGCGACTGATGGCACTTCAGGATCAGATCTCCTGGGAAGAGAACCTCAAACTCGTTGGTACCGAGGTCAACGTTTTAGTGTCAGCCGATGACGGCAAAAAGCACTCGGCCACAAACCGTCTGTCGGGTCGTGCGGAAGACTCACGGCTTGTGCACTTCGACGTCCCTGCGGGTAGCGCGACACCGCGTCCCGGCGACGTGGTCACCGTACGTATCAGTCAGGCTGCGCCATTCCACCTCATCGCCGACGCCGCAGAGGGTGAAACGCTGACCACCCGCCGCACCCGCGCCGGAGACGCGTGGGATCTCGCACAGGCCGCCAGCTGTGGTGTCCCGACGCCGTCGGCGACTCCGGGTTCGGCCACCGAGCCCGCTCGTGTGTCCCTGGGGTTGCCCACCCTGCGTGTAGGCACCACCCCGATCTACGACATGTCTGACGGCGAACGCTGAACACCTCGCTGGGAGCATCCGTCCGTCCGCTCATCACCGTCACCTCGCGGAGGCACCGCCCATGCTGATCGCTATCGTGGGGGCGACCGGAACCGGCAAATCGGGCCTCTCGCTTGACCTGGCTGAGGCGTTAGCGAAACGCGGTACTGCCGCGGAGATCGTGAACGCCGACGCCATGCAGCTTTACCGGGGTATGGACATCGGGACGGCCAAGCTTCCGGAATCTGAGCGCCGGGGCATCCCGCACCATCTTTTTGATTCGCTCTCCGTCGCCGACGAAGCCAGCGTGGCCGGATACCAGACCGATGCCCGTGCGGCGATCGCAGACATTCAGGAACGTGGGGCGGTGCCCATTCTTGTGGGCGGATCCGGGTTGTATGTCTCCAGTGTGATTTACGACTTCCGTTTTCCGGGAACCGACCCCGTGGTGCGCGAGCGGCTCGAAGCCGAACTCGTCATCGCCGGGCCGGGCGCCCTACACCGCCGGTTGAAAGAGCTTGACGAGGGCGCGGCGAACGCGATCGGTGCGAGCAACGGACGACGTCTGGTGCGCGCGCTTGAAGTGATTGAGATCACGGGGGAGCCGTTCGGGTCGGGGCTACCCGACGAGTCCGATTTTCGCCAGCCGACCACAATCATTGGCCTGAGCGCACCTCGCCCGCTGCTGGTGGAGCGTCTGGATGCTCGTGTGCACTCCATGTGGCGCGACGGCCTCCTCGACGAGGTGCGGGCCATCGGGCCGGCAACGATGGGTGTGACGGCCAGTCGTGCCATTGGCTACTCGCAGGCGATCGCCGAGATCGAGGGCCGGATGTCTGAGGCCGAAGCGATCGAGCAGACTGCCGCACTGACCCGGCGGTACGCACGCCGACAGGTCGGGTGGTTTCGACGGTATCCCGGCACAACGTGGCTGGACTCGGACGATCCGACTCGAGTGTCCTCGGCGCTCGGTACGATTGCTGTGTGAGCACAACACTGCACTTCACCAAAGGCCACGGCACGGGCAACGACTTTGTGCTTTTCTCCGATCCCGACGGCCAGGTTGACCTCACGCCGGCACAGATCGCCGCGATCGCGGACCGTCACTTCGGCGTCGGCGGCGACGGCGTCATCCGCGCGGTTCGTTCGCGCCACATTCCGGCGGGTGCCGCGGCCCTCGCCGAGGACGACGGCGCCGAGTGGTTTATGGATTACCACAACGCCGACGGCAGCATCGCGGAGATGTGTGGCAATGGCATCCGGGTGTTCGCCCGCTACCTCTTTGACAACGGTCTCGCCGAACTCGCCGATGGCGACACGATGGCTATCGGCACGCGCAGCGGGGTGCGGGACCTGCAGCGCAACCTCAGCGGTTTCCAGGTCGACCTCGGCCGCTGGCGTCTTGCGGGCGGTGAACCGCTGGTTCGAGCCCGAAATCTGCAAATCGCTCGACCCGGGCTCGGCATCGATGTGGGCAACCCCCACGTGGTGGTTGCCCTGGCGAGCGACGAAGAACTCGACTCCGCCGACCTCGGTTACATCCCGCAGCTCGATCCGGAACCAGCAGACGGCGCCAACATCGAATTTGTTGTGCCGGCAGAACCGCTGGTCAAAAACGGTGTGGGACACATCCGGATGCGCGTGCACGAACGAGGCAGCGGAGAGACTCTCTCCTGCGGCACGGGCGCTGCTGCGGCGGCGCTGGCCGTTCGACACTGGGCCGGTGCGGGTGCGCCCAACCAGTGGAGTGTTCAGGTGCCTGGCGGAACCGTCGGTGTGCGAATGTTCCCCACGGAAGACGGCGAGCACGTTTCGCTGAGCGGCCCAGCCGAGCTGGTGTTCGAGGGCGATCTCACGGTCTGATCGGTGTGACGGATCTGGCCGGGCTGACCGGTGTGATCTGTCCGATCGGGCGGACCGGTGCGACCGCGGCCACCGCGCCCGAACGCCTAGTGGCGTCGGGTGCGGAGAACGCGGTATCCCTTGCCTGTGGCAGCACGGGTGAACGTGAACTCGTCGGGGAACGTTGCCTGCATCCAGGTGTGGAGCGAGTCGGAACCGAGGTTGCGCTGCACCACAAACCACGCGTCGTGGTTGGGCTCCAGGCGGGGGATCCACTTTTCGAGCATCCCGTGCAGTTCGTTTTTGCCGACCCGGATGGGCGGGTTCGACCATATCGTGGTGAACGTGACGTCGTCGGGAACATCTTGGGGCAGCACCGCGTTGATATTAGTAAGACCAATGGTGGCGGCGTTGCGTCGCACCAAATCGAGGGCACGCTCGTTGACATCGACCGCCCACACGGTGGAGTGCGGCGATTCGAGTGCGAGGGTGAGGGCAATGGGTCCCCATCCGGTGCCGAGATCCAGAAGGTTCCCGTCCTGCGGTGGGGTGGGGACATTGCCCAGCAGCACCTGGGTGCCGGCGTCGATACGTTCGGGGCTAAAAATTCCGCCAGCGGTGGTGAGCTCGTAGTCCTGGCCAGCTAGGCGGGCGTGGATCTTGCGAAGTTTGAGCTCACTCTCGGGGGATGAGGAGAAGTAGTGCTCGTTGGCCATCTGAAGAACTTACCGAAAACAAGAAGCTAGGGTTTAACCAAATGACGAAAGACACCCAGGAGAACCAAGAAATGACCGAATCTGACGACGTTGTCAGCCGAGTTCTTGCGAACGACAGCGGCCATTCGTCCGGATACACGGTGTTCGGCTCGGGACGTGCGGATGCGCTCCAGGCAGATTCTCATTATGAGAGCGACCGTGACGGCGACCAGTCCGAACGTGAAGACCGTGCGGCGCTTCGGCGTGTCCAGGGACTCTCGACGGAGCTGCAGGACGTCACCGAGGTCGAGTACCGCCAGTTGCGCCTCGAAAACGTGGTGCTCATCGGTATTTACTCCGGTGGCACCGTGACCGACGCCGAGAACTCGTTGCGTGAGCTCGCCGCTCTCGCTGAAACGGCCGGAGCTCAGGTGCTCGACGGCCTCCTCCAGCGCCGCCCGAACCCTGACCCCAGCACCTACCTCGGCCGAGGCAAGGCCCAGGAGCTCAAGGGCATTGTGGCTGCGCTAGGCGCCGATACGGTGATCGCTGACTCCGAGCTTGCCCCCAGCCAGCGTCGTGCTCTGGAAGACGTGGTGGGTGTGAAGGTCATCGACCGTACCGCGGTAATCCTCGACATCTTCAGCCAGCACGCCAAGAGTCGCGAGGGCAAGGCACAGGTCGAACTGGCCCAGCTCGAATACCTGCTTCCGCGTCTGCGTGGATGGGGTGAATCCATGTCCCGCCAGGCCGGTGGCCAGGTTGGTGGCGCCGGAGCGGGAATGGGTAGCCGTGGACCGGGTGAGACGAAGATCGAACTCGACCGCCGACGCATCCACACGCGTATGTCCAAGCTGCGCAAGCAGATCAAGGGATTCGCACCCGCCCGCGAGGCAAAGCGCGCCAACCGCAACCGCTACTCCGTGCCGAGCGTCGCGATCGCGGGCTACACCAACGCTGGCAAGTCCAGCCTGCTCAACCGGATCACGTCCGCCGGTGTACTGGTGGAGAACGCGCTCTTCGCGACCCTTGACGCCACCGTGCGCAAGTCCGTGACCGAGCAGGGCATCCCGTTCACCTTCACCGACACCGTCGGTTTTGTGCGCAACCTGCCCCACCAGCTCGTGGAAGCGTTCCGGTCGACCCTGGAGGAAATCGGGGAGTCGGACGTTATTGTGCACGTTGTTGACGGCTCGCACCCCGACCCGGGAAGCCAGCTAGCGACGGTACGCGACGTCATCGGTGACCTCGGCGCTCGGGACATCCCCGAGATTGTGGTGTTCAACAAAAGCGACCTCGTTGACCCTGACCAGCGGCTTGTGCTGCGCGGGCTTGAGCCGTCGGCCATTTTTGTCTCCGCCCGCACGGGTGAGGGCATCGATGAACTGCTCACGCGCATCGCAAACGAGGTTCCTGCACCCGAGGTCGAAATGACACTTCTGGTGCCCTACGACCGCGGCGAGATCATCTCCCGCTTGCACGTCGGAGGACGTGTGCTGTCGACCGAATATCTCGAAGAGGGAACCCTAGTCAAGGCGCTCGTTCACCCGCAGACGGTCGAGTCGCTCGCACCGTTTACTCGCCAGACCGCGTAACCGCTGCGGAGCATCCACCAGTCCCGACCTTCCGGCAGTGAGATTCAGCCGGGAGTGACGATGCCCATTTCGTAGGCCAGGATTACGGCCTGCACACGGTCGCGCAGCTCTAGTTTGCCGAGCACACGACCGACATGGGTTTTGACCGTCGACTCGGAGACAACAAACAGTGCCGCTATCTCGGGATTCGACAGGCCCCGGCCGATGGCTTCGAATACTTCCCGTTCGCGGTCGGTGAGGCTCTCGAGGCGTGGGTCTGGGGGAGCGGGATGCCCCGAGGGCAACTGTGTTCCAAACAACTCAAGCATTCGGCGGGTGACGCGCGGGGAGACCGTGGCGTCACCCGTGGACACGGCGCGGATCGCGGCGAGCAGCTCGGCGGGCCGGGCATCCTTGAGGAGAAACCCGCTGGCGCCCGCGCGCAGCGCACCAAACGCATACTCATCGAGATCGAACGTGGTGAGAATCAGTACGCGGCTCTCCGCGCGCGCGGCCACAATCAGTTCGGTCGCCCGGATGCCGTCCATGTGGGGCATTCGCACGTCCATCAGCACCACGTCGGGCTGCAGCGCTGCCGCGGAGCTCACGGCCTCTGCGCCGTTCGCTGCTTCGCCCACCACCTCCATGTCGATTTCGGCGTCGAGAACCATCCGGAATCCCACCCGAAGCAGGTCTTGATCGTCGACGAGGAGTACTCGGATCGGCGCGGTCATAACGTTCCCGTCAGGGGAATGGTGGCACTGACCTGCCAGCCGCCACCCGCCCGCGGGCCGGCTGAGGCTGAGCCTCCGAATAGGGCGGCGCGGTCCCGGATGCCGATAAGCCCGCGGCCCCCGTCTCCCGAGCGTGAGTTCTGGCGTGCGGCGGGGGAGTCACTGGTGGGCGACTCGCCACACCCATCATCGGTTACAACCAAGTGCACCCCGTCGCTGGTGTAGTCGAGGTCGACGATGACGCGGGTGGGGGAGCCCGCGTATCGCAGGGCGTTGGTCAACGACTCCTGCACAATTCGGTACAGAGCCAATTGGAGTCCTTCATCGGTGGGGCGGATGCCTGTGGTGGTGTACTCGACCGGAAGCGCGGCCGCACGAAATTGGTCGATGAGCTCGTGCAATTGGTCTAGCCCTGGCTGCGGCGTGAGGAGCGCAGGTTGCGCGTCGGCGCTGCCCAGCACTCCGAGGAGGCGCCGCATTTCGGCCAGCGCCTGTCGGCCAGTCTCACCGACACTGAGCATGGCGGCCTGGGCGCGGTCGGGATCACGCGGAACGATCGCCGCAGCGCCATCCGCCAACGACACCACAATGGACAGGCTGTGGGCGACCACGTCGTGCATCTCCCGTGCAATCCGCGACCGCTCGGTGGCCGCAGCAATGGTGGCCTGTTGGTCCCGCTCGCGGGCCAGCTGGGCAGCGCGGTCGATCAGGGCACCGAGATAGCGTCGGCGGTTGCCGATGTTCGATCCGATCAACGTCGCCAGCAACAGCGCGAAGGTGTACTGGAGCGAGACAACGGGCCAGGTGATCAGCCGCTCTCCGGCCTCGGTGGTACTGGCGGACGCCACGGACGCGACGGTCAACGCCGGTGTGGTGGCGGCAACACCGGCCAACCAGGCCCCAATGCTGCTCGTGGCCGCGGTGAGAGCAAAACTAATCCACGCCGCCCGCGCCGAGCGGTAGACGGCGACTGCGTAGAGCGCGATGATGACGGCAAAAAGGTTGCCCTGTCCGTACCCCGGGAAAATGATGAGTGTGATTGCCGCGCCCACGGCGAGAGGGATCAGAGGGTTGCGGCGACGAAGGAGGAGTGCGGCTGCCGAGACGGCGACGACTGCGATGTGGACAACGACTTCGGCCACAGAGGTGTTGTAGTTGACGAAGTTGGCCCAGATCGTCAGCAGCACAAACAGTCCGTAGAAGGCGACGATGAGTGAGTCGGTGAGCCACGGGTGTCGTGCCCAGAACCGCCGGAAGACCCCGGGTGGACGGGGCATAACCAACTCCTGCACGCCGGTGGAGGGCGCACCCTGAGCGGGCACACCCTCCTCCGGCGTTGGGGAGCTGCGACGGACCATTCCTAGGCGTCTCTCCGCGTCAGCAGCGCTGCGCCGGATCCGAGTGCCACAGCGACCCAGACGAGGAGGAACAGAAGTCCCTGCACGGGATCCATTCCGGTGCCACCGTCGAGGGGGATCTGATACATCGCGCCTCCGACGGCGGTGGGCAGGTAACGAGCGACATCTGCTGCCCACTCCGCCGGGATAAGGGCGAACACGATGGGTGCGAGCATCAGCAGCCCGATGGTTGCGGCGATCCCGCCCGCTCCGGATCGCACGATGGTGCCGATTCCCAAGGAAAGAACACCGATGAGGCTGAGGAACAGTGCGCCACCGACGAGTGCCGAAATCACGCCCGGGTCACCCAGGCTCGACTCGGCGCCCCGGGTCGCCATCAGTGACGCGGCGACGAAGTAGCTTCCAAAGGTGATGATCAGGCCGACAACGAAGGTCACTGCGGCGAACACCGCTGCCTTGGCGAGCAGGGCCGAGTACCGCCGTGGAGCTGCCGTGAGGGTCGATCGGATCATTCCGGTGGAGTATTCGCCGCTGATGACCAGCACACCGAGTATGGAGACGGAGAGCTGTGCCAGGAGCAGACCCATGGTCGCCGCCTGCACCACAAGGCTGGTTTGATCGGCGGCAGTCAGGCCCTCCACGGAGGTTGAGAGCCCCAACATGGCACTGAGGCCAATTCCTCCGACGATCGTCACCGCATACGCCCAGATGGTCGAGCGTACGGAGCGCAGCTTGATCCACTCGCTGCGCAGCAGCCCGGTGGCGCGGAGCCCTCCGCGATCGGCGGGTGCAACGGTCAGGGATGCAGCAGTCATCAGACCACCCCAGCTTTCTCGATCAAGGCGGCCAGGCCGCCGGTGCGGTACTCCACGTCATCGTCGGTCAGGCGCAAGTAGGCCTCTTCCAACGAACCGACCACGGGAGTGAGTTCGTGCAGTGCAAGGCCGGCCCGAGCGGCGGCATCACCGAGCTGGGCGGGCGTGGCGCCCTCAACCTCCAGGAGGTCGGCGGCAACTCGGGTAAACGAGACGGACGATCCGAACAGGGAGGAGAATTCGTCTGCGAATGGTGTGCGCACACGAACCACGGTGCGGGACGACGCGTTCACCATCTCGTCGACGGGGGCATCGGCAAGCACCTTGCCGCGCCCGAGAACAATAATGTGGTCGGCCGTCTGGGCCATCTCTGACATCAGGTGCGACGACAGGAGTACCGTGCGACCCTCGGCGGCGAGACCGCGGACGAGTTGACGTACCCAGCGCACCCCTTCGGGGTCGAGGCCGTTCACTGGTTCGTCGAAGATCAGAGTCGCCGGGTCGCCGAGTAGTGCTGCCGCGATGCCGAGACGTTGTCCCATCCCCAGGGAGAACCCGCCGACGCGTTTGTTGGCAACCGACTCGAGTCCGGTCAGGGCGATGACCTCGCGCACGCGGGCTGCACCAATGCCGTGCGTGGCGCCCATGGCGAGAAGATGGTTGAACGCGGATCGACCGGTGTGGATCGCTTTGGCGTCCAACAGTGCGCCAACTTCGCGAAGGGGCGCGGAGTGCTCTTTATAGACGCGACCGTTGACGGTGACCGATCCGCTCGTCGGACGATCCAGCCCAACAATCATGCGCATTGTGGTCGACTTGCCGGCACCATTGGGGCCAAGGAAGCCCGTGACTTTTCCGGGCTGAACGGTGAATGTCACGTCGTTGACGGCAATTTTGTCGCCGTAGCGCTTGGTGAGACCCGTGGCCTCGATCATTCTGAGTTCCTCATGGTGGCTCTCCTCGTAGTCAGTCGACGTCGCAGTTCAGCGACGTAACTTCAGCGTAGAGGCCTGTGAGGGACCGTCACATTGGCCGTGAGGATGGCTTTAGAACACCGAAAGTAGTACCGAGGTGCCACTCAGCGGTGCTCGCCCCGCCCTAGAGCGAGCGAAGCACCGCGACAACTTTGCCGAGCACTACGGCGTAGTCGCCGATGATGGGCTCGAAGTTGCTGTTGCGGGGGAGCAGCCAGGTGTGTCCATCCCGCTGACGGAACACCTTGACGGTTGCTTCGTCGTCAAGCATCGCCGCGACGATGTCACCGTTCTCCGCCGTCTGCTGCTGGCGCACCACAACCCAGTCGCCGTCGCAGATAGCGGCGTCAATCATCGATTCGCCGACGACCTTGAGCATAAAGAGTTCGCCCTTGCCCACAAGCTGACGCGGCAGGGGGAAGATTTCGTCGATCTGCTGTTCAGCGGTGATCGGGATGCCGGCGGCAATACGTCCAACAAGCGGAACCATCGCGGCGTCACCGATAGACGGCGTGGTGTCGGGGGTGGCCTCGGAGGGCTGGAGGTCGATCAGGATCTCGATCGCACGGGGACGGTTGGGGTCGCGGCGGAGGTATCCGCTCAGTTCCAGCTGGTTGAGCTGGTGGGTCACGCTCGACAACGACGACAGCCCTACCGCGTCGCCGATCTCGCGCATGCTCGGCGGGTAGCCCCGGGTGGTGACGGACCGCTGGATAGCTTCGAGGATCGCACGCTGCTTGTCGCTGAGGCTGGTACGCCGGCGAGTTGCGGGGCGTTCGGCTCGGCCGGAAGCGGTGTCGTCCATGGTTCTCCAGAAATGTCGGTGGTGTCTGGTTATGTCAACTCCAGACATTCAAAACTGTATCCACTAACGGATCGAATGGAAACACCCGTTCGAGTGTGTCGCAGTATTGTTCGTCCAAAAATTCGAATTCTCTTGAGTTTTCGATCAATCGAATATATGTTCGGTACACAGCTTCGTATCCGGTACTCCCGGCCGAGTGCCGGATACGAATTTCACCAAGGAGACGATCATGAGTACTGCAGTTCTTTACACCGTAGGCACTTCCCGCTCCGCTGCACCGACTCCGGTGCGCGCCGAGATGGCCGTCATCATTGCCCCGGTCGCGGTGGTCACTCCTCCGGTCGAACGGCCGCTGCCCAAGCTCCGCATCACGGCGCGTGGGCGCGCTGTCCTGATGGTGCTAGTGGCAACGCCCATCGTCGCCGTCTCACTCGCCCTTGCACTGAACGGCGGCGGCGCAATCGCGACGGGTTCCGGGTCCGGCGCTCCGCTCGAGACCGTGACCGTACTGGCCGGCCAGTCGCTCTGGCAGATCGCTGAGGAGCACGCTCCCCAGGCTGACCCGCGCGAGTTCATCACCGACGTCCTCTCGGTCAACACCCTCGCATCCGCCGAGGTCCGCGCCGGCCAGCGTCTCGAGATCCCCAGCGAGTACAGCGAGTAGTACCCGCTCAAATCATCGGGTCTCATCGTCCGGATGCAGCGCGGCACCGTGTGGACGATTAAGATCGGTGAGTGACTTCACTCGCTGACCTCCCCATCCGTGACAACCTCCGCGGTCTCACCCCGTACGGGGCACCGCAGAAAGCGGTGCGAATCGCTCTCAATGTCAACGAGAACACCCATCCCATCCCCGAAGCGGTCGCCCAGAGCATCATCGAATCGCTTGCGGTCGCCATTCTCAAGGTCAACCGGTACCCGGACCGCGAGTTCACGGAGCTGCGCGACAGTCTTGCCCGGTACCTCGGCCACGGGCTGACCCGCGACAACCTCTGGGCCGCGAACGGCTCCAACGAAGTTCTGCAGCAAATCCTCCAGGCCTTCGGCGGTCCCGGGCGGAGTGTGTTGGGATTCCCTCCCACCTATTCCATGCACTCGATCATCGCCTCAGGCACCGGCACGCAGTGGATAGAGGGGACGCGCGACGCGGAGTACCTCATCTCCCCGGAGACCGCGGTCGACTGGATCACGCGCACTACTCCCGACATCGTGTTTTTCTGCTCGCCGAACAACCCCACCGGCACTCCGCTCTCGCTCGAAACCATCGCCGCCGCGTACGACGCCACCGATGGAATCGTTGTTGTGGACGAGGCCTATGCCGAATTCGCGCCGGACGACGAGCCCACGGCGCTCACGCTGCTCGAGGGTCGCGACCGACTGATTGTGTCGCGCACGATGAGCAAGGCATTCGCCTTCGCTGGTGCGCGCGTGGGCTACCTCGCCGCGCACCCCGCGATCACCGACGCGATGCGACTGGTGCGCCTTCCGTATCACCTGTCTGCGCTCACTCAGGCCGCCGCGGTTGCGGCTCTTGCCCACACTCGCGAGATGCTCGCCATGGTGGACGACATCAAGGCTCAGCGCGACCGGCTTCTTGTCGAATTGCCGAAGCTCGGATACACGGCGCACAACAGCTGGGCGAACTTCGTTCTCTTCGGCGGCGTCGCCAACCCCTCCGCGGTCTTCGAGCGGCTTCTCGAAGACGACATCATCATTCGAGACCTGGGCATTCCGAACCACCTCCGGGTGACAGCGGGCACCGAGGCTGAGACCACGGCGTTCCTCGAGGCGCTCGCTAGGATCGCAGTATGACCACGACGCGCACCGCACACATCGAGCGGCAGACCAGCGAATCGAGCATCGAGCTGACCCTCGACCTCGACGGAACCGGACAGTCGTCCATCAGCACCTCCGTGCCGTTCTTCGACCATATGCTCACCGCCTTCGCGAAGCACTCCCTCATCGACCTCACCGTTGTGGCGCACGGGGACACCGAGATCGATGTCCACCACACCGTGGAAGACACCGGGATCGTCCTCGGCAAAGCGATCGCGCAGGCCCTGGGCGACAAGGTCGGGATCTCCCGATTCGGCGATGCGCTGGTTCCCCTCGACGAGGCGCTCGCCCAGGCTGTAGTTGACGTCTCCGGCCGCCCGTATCTTGTGCACACTGGTGAGCCCGAGGGCTTCGAATTCCACCTCATCGGCGGACACTTCACCGGGTCGATGGTGCGCCACGTCTTCGAGGCGATCACGTTCCACGCCGGACTCACCGTTCACGTCACAGTCATCGCGGGGCGCGACCCGCACCACATTGCCGAGGCGGAGTTCAAGGCATTCGCCCGCGCCTTCCGCAAGGCCGTCGCGCGCGACGAGCGTGTGACCGGAGTTCCCTCAACGAAGGGCGCGCTGTGACCAGTACCCCACCCACCGTTGTTGTGCTCGACTATGGATCGGGCAACGTGCACTCGGCCGTCAAGGCGCTCGAAATGGCCGGAGCCACGGTCGAACTGACCGCGGACCGCGCCCGCGTCTCCGCCGCAGACGGACTACTGGTTCCCGGTGTGGGATCCTTCGCTGCGGTGATGGATTCGCTGAACACAGCGCGCGGTGCCGAGATGATCGACCGACGTCTTGCCGGTGGGCGACCCGTGCTCGGAATCTGTGTTGGGATGCAAGTGATGTTCGACGAGGGTGTGGAGCGTGGCAACGAGACCCCCGGCATCGGCGAATGGCCCGGTGTCATCACCGAGCTGGACGCACCCGTTCTTCCCCACATGGGATGGAACACGGTCGACGCGCCCGAGGACTCCCGCCTGTTCGCCGGTCTGCACAACGAACGTTTCTACTTCGTTCACTCCTACGCCGCGCAGGACTGGAAACTCGACGTCATCCCGCCATTTCGTGTGCCCAAGCTGACCTGGGCCGAGCATGGCAGCCGTTTCCTTGCCGCCGTGGAGAACGGACCGCTCTCAGCGACTCAGTTCCACCCTGAGAAATCAGGCGAACCGGGCATCCAACTCCTGCGTAACTGGCTGTCCACCCTGTAACCACGCCCAGCTCGCCTGCGGATCTGCAGCAGATGTGGGCTAGTATCTGGTGGTTGTTTGCCGCAGTCTTAAGCGGCCCGAGAAAGAACGTGATGAGCGAGTTTAATAGAACCCCCGGTCTGACCCTGCTTCCCGCTGTCGACGTTGCCGGTGGCAAAGCCGTTCGCCTGACCCAGGGCGAGGCAGGCACCGAGACCAACTACGGCGACCCCGTCGACGCCGCTGGCGAATGGGTGGACGACGGAGCCGAGTGGATCCACCTCGTTGACCTCGACGCCGCATTCGGCCGTGGCAACAACCACGCCGTCATTCGCCGCGTCATCCGCAACACTCCCCGCAACGTCAGCATTGAGCTCTCCGGTGGCATCCGCGACGACGCGAGCCTCGAGGCAGCGCTGTCCACCGGGGCCAAGCGCATCAATCTCGGCACCGCGGCCCTCGAGAACCCCGAGTGGGCTGCCCACGTCATCGCCGAGTACGGTGACGCTATTGCCGTCGGACTCGACGTGCGCGGTACCACCCTCGCCGCCCGCGGCTGGACTAAAGAGGGCGGCGACCTCTGGACGGTTATGGACCGCCTCGAAGAGGCCGGCTGCTGCCGCTATGTGGTTACCGACGTCACCAAAGACGGCACCCTCAAGGGCCCGAACATCGAGCTGCTCCGCCAGGTCATGGACCGCACCGAGCGTCCCGTTATCGCTTCCGGTGGTATCTCCAGCCTCGATGACATCGCCGAACTGCGCACTCTTGTTCCGCAGGGCCTCGAAGGCGCCATCGTGGGCAAGGCGCTGTACGCCCGCGCGTTCACCCTCGCTGAGGCGCTGGACGTCGCCAACGACTGATGGCCGCGACCGACTCTGCTGGCGTTCCCTGGGAGGGGCGTTCATTTGAACACAATTCCCACACGGACGACGACGGGTCGGCACCCGAGCGTCTGATCGAGGCGCTCCGTCGGTTCCGCAGCAAAGAGCTGGGGGAGGCGGAGGTGGTGGATGCTCTTCGCGAGTCACGTCTGCTGATCCCACTGATTGCCCACCTCGGCGACTCCGGGCACAACGAGCACGGCCAGCTCGTCGACAAAAGCCAGGAACTGTCGATCGTCACTGTCTCCGGGCCGGACGGTCGCACCGTCCTTCCTGTGTTCACCTCGGTGGCGGCGATGTCCGCCTGGAACCCCCGCGCCCGACCCGTACCGGCAGACGCCGTCCGGGTGGCGCTGGCCGCGGCCAGTGAGCAGACCGACCTCGTGGTGCTTGATCCCACGTCGGAGACCGAGTTTGTGCTTCGCCGTCCCGCGCTGTGGGCCATCGCCCAGGCGCAGCGCTGGATCCCGAGCTACCTCGACAACGACGTTCTCACGGAGTTTCTCTCCGCCGCCGAGCCCGAACCCTCCGTGGTGGCAGTTCAGCTTGCCCCGGGCGACCCCGACGCGCGACTGGCCGGTGCCGAACTTCTGGTGCACCTTTCCCTGGTCGACGGGCTCGACCGCGGTGCCCTCGATGGACTCCTCGCCCGCTTGCAGCAGCGGTGGTCGGAGAGCGAGATCATCGCCGTGCGAGTGGACTCGCTCACAGTCCAGCTGGCAGCGGCGGCGTAGGGATGCTTCGGCACTACGGCCTCCGACTGCGCGAGGTCGTCTCGGCGGCACTTGTGGTTGCGATTCTTGCGGGATGTAGCGCAGGAGCATCCACCCCCGATCCTTCGCCCGACCCCACACTGTCGTCTGACCCGACGCAGGGACTGCCCAACGGGCGCGCCAGCATCACTGTGGATGGAGTGGAGCGCACCTTTATCGCTCGCGCGTCCACCTCGGCGGGCAATAACGACGGAACAAACGACGGAGGCGACGATACAGCTGACGGGGGAGACGTCGGGGGGACGAATGCGGGCGACGACGCCCCGGCAGTACTTATCGCGCTGCACGGCCTCGGTGACACAGCCGCCGGTTTCGAGAATGCCACCAGCCTCACCGGTGCCGTTGACACGGACCGCGTGATGGTGGTGTACCCCGACGGACTGCCGACTCCCGACGGTCGACAGAGTTGGAACGCGGGCAGCTGCTGCAACCCCTCGAACCAGGCCCCGGTAGACGACGTGGGATTTTTGTCCGCCCTCATCGACACCCTGGTGACAGAGGGCGCAGATCCCAACCAGATTTACCTCGCCGGGTTCTCCAACGGCGGCATGATGGCGTATCGCGCGGCATGTGAGCTGGGGGAGACGATTGCGGGGATCGCCGTCGTCGCCGGCGCCCTGGTGGTCGACGACTGTACGTCGCCCGGTGTTGTCCCGCTGGTTGCTGTGCATGGCACGGCCGACCGGGTGGTTCCGTATAACGGCGAAGTGCTGAGTCCGGAAGTGCAGGCCAGCCTCGGCCAGGTGCGATTTCCCTCCGTGGCCCAATCGGTCAACGCCTGGCGTGATCGCAACGGCTGCGCTGCTAATGCCGAGCCAGCCGTCTTGGGCGCGCTGACCACCATTCGGTACACCGAGTGCGCACCCGGCGGCGAGATCACCGTGGTGAGCATCGCCGAGGGCGGTCACACCTGGGTGACCCCGACCGGGCCGTTCGACCCCACGCCCGTCATCACAGACGCGTTTGGGCTCTGAAGACTAGTTGACTGGCCCAGTCCATTTTTCGCCCGGGCCCTTGCCTGGTGCGTCGGGGAATGCGGATGCTTCGCGGAAAGCCAGCTGAACCGTTCGCAGTCCATCCCGCAATGCCAGTGCATGGTGGTCGCCGAGTTCGGGGGCACTCGCTGTCACCAAACCCGCGAGTGCGTTGATCAGTTTGCGCGCCTCGTCGAGGTCGAGCTGTCCATCCGGGTCCTCTGCCAGGCCGAGTTTGACGGCCGCTGCGCTCAGCAAATGAATGGCCACCGTGTTGATAACTTCAATAGCCGGAACCTCGGCAATGTCTCGGATCTGGTCGGGCTCGCTCATATGTATTTCCTCTGCTATTGTTATCGAGGCTCCGGGCGGCTTCTGCCCCCGGTACGAAAGTGGAGATTCTCCCACCCGTTCACCGCTTCTTTAGGTTACCGGGTAGTTACACCCCGCCAGTGCCGCTCGTCAGAGTGGCTCAGGTAGCTAGGGTGTGGTGCGCTAGCGCATCGAATTTCCTCTCACGTCGCCGCCTCGCATCCGCGGGCCGGTTGTGGCTAATCCCGCAAGTAAGAGGAGAAACGCATCAGCGATCCCCGTACCAATGACCGAATCCGCGTTCCGGAGGTCCGTCTTGTTGGCCCGTTGGGCGAACAGGTCGGTGTTGTCCGTATTGAAGACGCACTTCGCTTGGCTCAAGAGGCCGACCTGGATTTGGTTGAGGTAGCTCCCAATTCCAAGCCGCCCGTCGCGAAGATCATGGACTTCGGCAAGTTCAAGTACGAAACGGCGCAGAAGGCAAAAGAAGCCCGGCGCAACCAGGCGAACACGGTCCTCAAGGAGGTCCGTTTCCGCCTCAAGATCGACGTTCACGACTACGAGACGAAGCGCAAGCGCGCCGAGGGCTTCCTGCAGGCTGGCGACAAGGTCAAAGCAATGATCTTGTTCCGCGGCCGTGAGCAGTCCCGCCCCGACCAGGGCGTCCGCCTTCTGCAGCGTTTTGCAGAAGACGTTTCGGAATTCGGCGTCGTCGAGTCCACCCCGACCATTGACGGTCGCAACATGGTTATGGTCATCGGCCCGCTGAAGAACAAGGCGGAGGCGAAGGCAGAAGCCGAAGCGCGACGCGTTGCTAACAAGCCCGCACGAACATCTGCTGCGGACACCCAGGATTCATCGGCGGAAACACCGGCCGACGTAGCACCAACGAAAGAGGAAACAGATGCCTAAGCAGAAGACCCACTCGGGCGCCAAGAAGCGGTTCAAGTTGACCGGCTCGGGCAAGATCATGAAGCAGTCGGCCGGTATGCGTCACAACTTGGAGAAGAAGTCCTCCGAGATCACGCGCCGCCTGAACCAGGACCAGGTTGTCGCCAAGGCAGACTCCAAGGTCATCAAAAAGCTGCTCGGCAAGTACGGCAAGTAGGGGACTAGGAAAAGATCATGGCAAGAGTAAAAAGAGCAGTAAACGCCCATAAAAAGCGTCGCGTAATCCTCGAGCGTGCCTCGGGTTACCGCGGTCAGCGTTCGCGTCTGTACCGCAAGGCCAAGGAGCAGGTCACCCACTCCCTCGTCTACGCGTACCGTGACCGTCGCCAGAAGAAGGGTGACTTCCGTCGCCTGTGGATCCAGCGGATCAACGCTGCGTCCCGTGCAAACGGCCTGACCTACAACCGCCTCATCCAGGGACTCAACCTGGCCGGCGTTGAGGTTGACCGTCGCATCCTCGCCGACCTCGCGATCACCGACCCCGCCACCTTCTCGGCGATCGTCGCAACCGCAAAGGCAGCACTTCCCGCGGACACCTCGGCCCCCAAGGTCACCGCAGCGTAGTCTGACGTTTCTTTTATCGAACGCCCCATCACCCGCGCGGTGCTGGGGCGTTCGGTGTTTCTGCCCCCTAAACTGGGCCCATGATTGACAACCCGCGTTCGCCGCGTGTCCGTGCGGTCGCGAAGCTCGCCAAGCGAGACGCCCGCCTACAGACCGGCCTTTTCCTCCTCGAAGGCCCTCAGGCCGTTGCCGAGGCCCTCACCTTCCGTCCCGAGCTGATGGTCGAGCTCTACGCGACGCCCACAGCCCTCGAGCGTTACACCGACATCGCGCAGACCGCGGTGGATGCCGGAGTGGATGTCGAGTTCGTCAGCGAGGCCGTCCTCGAGTCGATGGCCGACACCGTAACTCCGCAGGGCATCATCGCCGTGTGCCACCAGTTCCCGACGTCGGTCAAAGACATCCTCGCGGGAGAGCCCAAACTCATCGCCATCCTCGAAGAGGTGCGCGACCCCGGCAACGCCGGAACCATCATTCGTGCGGCGGACGCCGCCGGTGCTGACGGTGTGATCTTCACGGGCCGCAGCGTCGACCTCTACAACCCCAAGGTGGTGCGTGCGACCACTGGTTCGCTGTTCCACCTTCCCGTCGCCGTCGGTGTCGAGCTGGAATCCATCATCGAGCGTGTTCGTAGCGCAGGAATGACGATTCTCGCCGCCGACATCAAGGGCGAAGATCTTCTCACCGCTCGCAATGAAGGCAAGCTCGCTGGCCCGACCGCCTGGTTGTTCGGCAACGAGGCCCGTGGCCTCAACGACGAGCACTACGCCCTGGCCGACAGCGCCATTGCGGTGCCGATCTACGGCCATGCGGAATCGATGAACCTCGCTACCGCGGCGTCCGTCTGCCTCTACGAAAGTGCGTTTTCGCAGCGCGCGTAGTTTTCCTCGGGTGTTACGCGTGGGTTACGAACGGCGAGGCATCTTGGTCTAAAGACTCTAGCTGTGCTTGAGTGTTCCCATGGAACCACTCGTCGTAATTGACCGCGTCAACAAAAACTTCGGCGATCTGCATGTGTTGAAGGACATTTCGCTGACCGTCAACAAGGGCGATGTTGTGGTTGTGATTGGCCCCAGCGGGTCAGGCAAGTCCACTCTGTGCCGTGCCATCAACCGTCTGGAGACGATTGACACCGGCACGATTTCGATCGATGGTAAGGCGCTTCCTGAAGAGGGCAAGGAGTTGGCGCGTCTGCGCGCCGACGTGGGAATGGTGTTCCAGTCCTTCAACTTGTTCGCGCACAAAACCGTGCTCGAAAACGTCACCCTCGGGCAGATCAACGTGCGCAAGCGCAGCAAAAAGGCTGCGGATGCCCGGGCGATGGAACTTCTCGAGCGCGTTGGTGTGGCCAACCAGGCCGGGAAGATGCCGTCGCAGCTCTCCGGTGGGCAGCAGCAGCGCGTCGCTATCGCGCGAGCGCTGGCAATGGACCCGAAGATCATGCTTTTCGATGAGCCGACTTCCGCGCTTGACCCCGAAATGATCAATGAGGTTCTCGACGTGATGGTCGGCCTCGCCAAAGATGGAATGACCATGGTTGTGGTGACCCACGAGATGGGCTTCGCCCGCAAAGCCGGCGACCGGGTGCTTTTTATGGCCGACGGGGCGATCGTTGAAGACGCGACCCCCGAGGAGTTCTTCACGAACCCCCGTTCCGCCCGCGCCAAGGACTTCCTCTCCAAAATACTTACCCACTAGTCGGTGGGTCGGATACACAGCAAACACAGCACGAGGAGAACGATGAGAGTCACAAAAACTCTGAGCATTTCCGCCCTTGCCCTGGTCGCCGCCCTCACTATGGCCGGTTGCGCTGGAGGAGCGGACGAGGCCGAAGCTCCTGAGGTTGAGCAGACGGAATTCGCCGCAGGAAGCACCATGGCGAAGCTGCAGGAAGCCGGCGAGATCACCATCGGCACGAAGTTCGACCAGCCGCTCTTCGGTCAGGTCGACGTTGATGGCGACCCCCAGGGATTCGACGTCGAGATGGGCAAGCTCATCGCGGCCAAGCTCGGCATCTCCGAGGACAACATCACCTGGACCGAGACCGTCTCCGCAAACCGCGAGCCGTTCATCGAGTCCGGCGAGGTTGATGTGGTCATCGCGACCTACACAATCAACGACGCGCGCAAGGAAGTTATCTCCTTCGCTGGTCCCTACTACGAAGCTGGCCAGGACCTCCTGGTTCTCGCGGGTAACCCCGAGGGCATCGAAGGCCCCGAGGACCTCACGGGTAAGGCGGTGTGTACCGTCAGCGGTTCCACCTCGGAGAAGAACATCGCCGAGTACACCACTAACGTCATCGCCACCGGTGGATACGCCGACTGCCTCGAGCCGCTGCGCACGGGTGCTGTTGTCGCCGTCACCACGGACAACGTGATCCTTGCCGGTCTCGCCGACCAGAACTCGCCTGAGTTCGAGGTTGTGGGCAACCCGTTCACCGAAGAGCCCTACGGAATTGGCCTTGCCAAGGACGACACCGACTTCCGTAACTTCATCAACGATGTTCTTGAAGAGTCTTACGAAGACGGCACCTGGGCCGAGGCGTGGGAGAACACCGCTGGTGTTGTGCTTGACACCCCGGAGCCCCCGGCAGTCGACCGCTACTAGCATTATCTGTTCGGTGGCCCGCGCGAAAGAGCATTTCGCGCGGGCCACTTCGCACTTAGACACGAAGGCATTATGGACGCGATCATCGAGAACCTGCCGACCTTCCTCGGCGGATTCTGGACCACCCTGCAACTTCTCCTTCTCTCGGGAGCGGGGGCACTGGTACTCGGCACGCTAATCGCAGCCATGCGTATCTCTCCGGTGAGCGCGCTCCGTGGGTTTGCCACCGTGTACACGGAGATCCTGCGCAACATTCCCCTGACACTGGTGCTGTTTTTCTGCGCGTTCCTTTTGCCCTACCTCGGTGTTGGCCTTCCGTACTTTGCATTTGCGGTCATCGGACTCACGGCCTACACCTCCCCGTTTATCGCCGAGGCGATCCGGTCCGGTATCAACGGTGTTGCCCTCGGCCAGGCCGAAGCCGCCCGAGCCGTCGGTCTCACCTTCGGTCAAACCCTGCGTCTGATCATCCTTCCGCAGGGCATCCGAATGGTGATCCCGCCTCTGCTCAACGTCATCATCGCGCTGACGAAGAACACGTCGGTTGCCGGCGCATTTTTTGTTGTTGAACTTATTGCGACATCCCGCCAGATCATCAACGTGCGCGGTGACTCGACCATCGCTATCTTGCTCGCAGTAGCGGTCTTTTACCTCATCATCACGGTTCCGCTCGGCCAAGTCGCAGCCCGCCTCGAACGAAAGGTGGCGGTGTTCCGATGAGCACAAACGTCCTCTTCGACGTCCCCGGCCCCAAGGCCCGCCGTCGCTCCCTGATCGTCTCCATCATTGCGACGGTGCTTCTTGCCCTCGGCCTTGTGTGGCTCTTCTTTACGCTCGCAGCACCCCGCGTCTCGGCCAACGACATTGAGTCGCCCGGTATGTTCGATCCGTCGCGCTGGGACATCCTGGCGGACGGTCGGATGTGGAACGCGATCCTCGTGCGCGGTCTTCTCGAAGGAACCCTGAAGATGGCCGCTGTGGCGGCCGTGCTGGCTCTCGCATTCGGCATCGTGTTCTCGTTCGCGCGCACCGCCAACAGCAAGTGGATCCGTATCCCGGCTGCAGTGCTGCTCGACTTCTTCCGTGGAATGCCCGTCCTTCTGCTGATGCTGTTTATCCTGTTGGTCTTCGCCACGGGCTCGTACTGGGCAGGCGTCGCCGGACTCGCCATCTACAACGGTGCGATCATCGGCGAGGCGTTGCGCAGCGGCATCCAATCGCTCCCCAAGGGCCAACGGGAATCGGGACTCGCCATCGGCCTCACCCCCGTGCAGACGCGGTTCCGCATCGAGTTTCCCCAGGCGTTCCGCCAGATGCTGCCGATCATCATCGCCCAGCTGGTGGTGCTGCTGAAGGACACCTCGCTGGCGTACATCATCGCGTACCCCGAGCTGCTGAACATCGGTCTGCGCCAGCTGCCGACGACCTATGGCAACCGGTACTTCTTCACCTTCTTCTTTATTGTGCTCGTGGTGTACCTCGGTGTGAACCTGCTGCTCTCGTGGCTAGCTCGCGTTGTCGCTCACCGCACGTCAGCGGGGAAGAAGAACAAGCGCAAGGGCGGCCCCACCGTTGTGGGTGTCGACACTGCGGCGATGTACGCCGTGATGCCCGACGCCAGCGGGAGTTCCGGCCCGTAGACGCCGCCGGGGCTACTAAACTCGATTCCTGTGTCAGAGCCCACCTCAATTACCGACCAGACCACCGCAGCAGCGGTGGATGACGCGCTTGCCGCCTTCGCGGCAGCGACCACATCCACCGAGCTGAAGGCGGCCCGCAGCGCGCACACGGGAGAGGCCTCTCCGCTCGCGCGGCTGAACGCCTCCCTCAAAACCGTGCCCAACGACCAGAAGGCCGCCCTCGGCAAACTGGTCGGCCAGGCCCGGGGCCGGGTGAACCAGGCCCTCGCCGCACGCGAGGGTGAGGTGTTGATCGCCGAGGAGGCTGCGAAGCTCGCCTCCGAGACACTCGACGTCACGGCCGTCGCCGGTCGCTGGCGTGCAGGTGCACGTCACCCGCTCAGCCTGCTGATGGAGCACATGGGCGACATCTTTGTCGGAATGGGATGGGAAATCGCCGAAGGCCCCGAACTCGAAAACGAGTGGTTCAACTTCGACGCCCTCAACTTCGACGAGGATCACCCTGCCCGCGCCATGCAGGACACCTTCTTCATCGACCCGGTCGACTCGCACCTCGTGCTGCGCACCCATACGTCGCCCGTGCAGATTCGCTCGCTGCTGACCCGCGAGCTTCCCGTCTACGTTGTTGCGCCCGGTCGTGTATTCCGCACTGACGAGCTCGACGCCACCCACACGCCCGTGTTCCACCAGCTCGAAGGCATCGCCATCGACAAGGGACTCACGATGGCGAACCTCCGCGGAACGCTCGAGCACCTCGCTCGCTCGCTCTTCGGCGAGGGCGCGCAGATCCGCCTGCGTCCCAACTTCTTCCCCTTCACCGAGCCCAGCGCCGAAATGGACGTCTGGCAGCCGAACGCCAAGGGCGGCGCGCGGTGGGTCGAGTGGGGCGGGTGTGGGATGGTCAACCGCAACGTCCTGCTCGCCGCGGGTATCGACCCCGATGTTTATCAGGGATTCGCATTTGGGATGGGCATCGAGCGCACCCTGCAGTTCCGCAACGAAATGAATGACATGAGAGACATGGTCGAAGGCGACATCCGGTTCAGCCAGCAGTTCGGGATGGCCGTCTGATGCGCGTTCCCGTGAAGTGGCTGCGCGACTACGTCGCCGTCCCCGAGGACGCCACCGCAGAAGAGATTCTCGCCGCCCTGGTCAAGGTCGGGTTCGAAGAAGAGGACATCCACACGTTCGAGGTGTCCGGCCCCGTTGTGGTCGGACAGGTTCTCGAATTCACCCCCGAGCCCCAGAGCAATGGCAAAACCATCAACTGGTGCTCGGTCGACGTTGGTGAGTCGGAGCCCCGCGGCATCGTGTGTGGTGCCAGCAACTTCGCTGTCGGCGACAAGGTGGTGGTTTCGCTACCCGGCGCGATGCTGCCTGGCCCGTTCCCCATCTCGGCCCGCAAAACGTACGGTCACGTCTCTGACGGCATGATGGCCTCCGCCCGCGAACTCGGGCTCGGCGACGAGCACAACGGCATTGTTGTGCTCGCGACGCTTGGGCTCGACCCCGAACCCGGAGAAGATGCCATCGGCCTTCTCGGTCTTGACGACTTTGCGGTGGAGATCAACGTCACTCCCGACCGCGGTTACGCGTTCTCCATGCGTGGTGTCGCCCGCGAATACTCTCACTCGACCGGGGCGTCCTTCACCGACCCCGCTCTCGCTCTTCTCGAGCGCGCGCCCCAGGTGGTCCACGCCGAACCGTCTCCGCACGTGTTCCCGGTGCTGATCGATGACCGCGCCCCCGTGCGCGACCGTGTTGGCGCAACTGTTTTTGTGACGCGCGTTGTGCGTAGCGTTGATGCGACCCTGCCGACCCCGCCGTGGATGATTTCGCGCTTGTCGCTCGCTGGTATCCGTTCGATTTCTCTTGTTGTCGACATCACCAACTACGTGATGTGGGAACTGGGGCAGCCCATCCACGGATACGACCTCGACAAACTATCGGGTGGCATTGTGGTGCGTCGTGCGGAGGCGGGGGAGACTCTTGTCACCCTCGACGACCAGACACGCAAGCTGCACCCGCAGGACTTGCTGATCACCGACGGCTCCGGCCCGATCGGACTTGCCGGTGTAATGGGCGGAGCGAACACCGAAATCGGCTCGACCACCACCTCCGTGCTGATCGAAGCTGCGAACTTCGACCCCACCTCTATCGCGCGGACTGCGCGCCGGCACAAACTGCCCAGCGAGGCAGCCAAACGGTTCGAGCGCGGCGTTGACCCCAAGGTCGCCGTCGCTGCTGCGCAGCGTGTGGTGGAACTGCTCGTTGAACTCGCGGGTGGCACGGCCGACCCGCTGGGGTCGATCCTCGACGAGTCGCTCGAACCCGCCGCGATCGACCTGCCCGAGGGCTATGTCGGATCGCTCATGGGTGTGGAGTACACGGCATCCGAAGTCCTCACCTCGCTCACCGAAATTGGCTGCGCGGTGGAAGCGAACTCGATCGCCCTGGTTGTGACACCGCCCACCTGGCGTCCGGACCTCACCGACAAGGCGACGCTGGCGGAAGAGGTTGCCCGCATTGTTGGGTACGACCGTATTCCGTCCGTGCTGCCGGTTGCCCCTCCCGGGCGCGGACTGACACGATCGCAGCGCCTGCGTCGCTCGGTCTCGTCGGTGCTCGCGTCGGCTGGAGCCACCGAAGTTCTGGCGTACCCGTTCCTGTCCCAGCGCAACAACGACCTGTTCGGCTCTCCGGTTGCCGGGGGAGTGCCCGCCATCAAACTGGCGAACCCGCTCGACTCCGAGTCCCCATTGATGCGCACGTCTCTGATCCCCGGACTGCTGGCCATCGCGCGACGCAACCTGTCGCGCGGGCTGACGGATCTCGCTCTCTACGAGATCGGGCAGGTCTTCCTTCCCAAGGCGCACGCTCGCTACGGCAGCGAATCGCTCCCGCTCGGCGCAGTGCGCCCCAGCGAAGAGGTACTGGGCGAGCTGTACGCGGGTATCCCGCCGCAGCCGCAGCACCTCGCGGCGCTGTTCCTCGGGGATGCTCGTCCGAAGGGTGTTGACCAGGCCGCTGTCGCGAGCGGAATCGTCGACGCACTCGACGTTGTCGCGCAGGCGTCCGTCGCCCTCGCCGTGACCATTCGTGTTCAGGCCGGAAGCCACCAGGCGTTGCACCCCGGACGCACCGCCGAGCTTTTTGTCGGCGACCGCTCGGTCGGATTCGCGGGAGAACTTCTGCCTGCCCTCGCCGACGAGCTGAACCTGCCCCGGGTTGTTGCGCTGGTTGAACTTGACCTCGACGCCCTGATCGAGCTGGGTGCACGTGAGGTTGTGCCGCACGCGATCGCGAGTATGCCGGCTGCGACCCAGGACCTGTCGCTGCTGGTCGATGTCGCGGTACCCGCCGGCGACGTGCTGACCGTCATCGGTGAGGGTGCTGGCGAGCTGCTCGAGCAGGTGCGCCTGACGGACGACTACCGCGGTGTCGGTGTGCCCGAGGGCCAGAAGTCGTTGACCTTCGCGCTGCGATTCCGCGCACCCGACCGTACGCTGACCGCGGCCGAAGCATCCGCCGCGAAGCTTGCCGCCGTGGAGCTCGCGACCGAGCGCTTCGGCGCGACCCTCCGCGAGTAAAAACCCGTCAGTTCACACCCAACAACAACTATGGCCTCCGCTCTGCCGAGCGGGGGCCATTGTTGTGCCCGGGAGTGCGGTAAGGTCGTCGTGTGGACATCCGCGGAATGCGATCGGGCCGGCTTCGCCGCCTCATCATCCGTGCGCGCCGATTCTAGGCGCGCGTCCCGCAGCTGATTCGCTCAGCACGCTGTCCTCGATGACAGTGCCCGACGCCGCCGCCCCGGTCCTCGTCCGTCACAATCAATAAGGTAGAGCCATGTCTCTTTCCGTCGCCGTTGCTGGCGCAAGTGGGTACGCCGGGGGCGAGCTTCTGCGCTTGCTCGCCGGTCATCCCGAGTTCACCGTCACCACCGTTACCGCGCACTCCAATGCCGGGCAACCGCTGGTGTCCGTCCAACCCCATCTGAGGTCGCTCGCGCATCTCACTCTCGTCGACACCAACCCGGAGAATCTCGCCGGGCACGACATCGTGTTCCTCGCGCTGCCGCACGGTAAATCGGGCGAGATCACCGCGGCGCTGCCCGACGACACCCTCGTTATCGACTGCGGCGCCGACCACCGGCTGACCAGCGAAACCGACTGGGCTGCGTTTTATGGCGGAGACTACTTCGGCGCCTGGCCCTACGGCCTACCCGAACTCCTCCTCGCCGATGGCACCCGCCAGCGCAAAAACCTGGTCGGCGCACGCCGCATCGCCGTTCCCGGGTGCAACGTCACAGCCATCAGCCTGGGTCTCGCCCCGGGCATCCGCGCGCAGGTTATCGAACCGGAAGACCTCGTCGCCGTGCTGGCCGTCGGTCCGTCGGGTGCAGGTAAAAGCCTTCGCACCGACCTGCTCGCCAGCGAAATGCTCGGCTCGGCATCGGCATACGCCGTTGGTGGCACGCACCGTCACACGCCGGAGATCCAGCAGAACCTCACGGCCGCCGGGGGAGTGGGCGTCACCATCTCCTTCACACCCGTGCTTGTCCCCATGTCGCGCGGAATCCTCGCCACCTCGACCGCCCGATTGGCACCGGGGGTTTCGCCCGCCGATGTACGGTCCGCCTACGAGATCGCCTACGCGGACGAACCCTTTGTGCATCTTCTCCCCGCAGGGCAGTTCCCCCGCACCGCCGACACCCTCGGCGCGAACACGGCGCTGATCGGGCTGGCCATCGACGAGGCAGCACGCCGCGTCGTCACCATCACCGCCATCGACAACCTCGTTAAAGGCACCGCTGGTGCCGCCATCCAATCGGCCAACATCGCCCTCGGGCTCCCCGAAGACCTCGGACTCACCACGAACGGAGTCGCCCCGTGAGCGTCACTAAGCCTCAAGGATTCATCGCGACCGGACTCGAAATCGGTCTCAAAAACAGCGGCGGCAAAGACCTCGCCCTTGTGCAGAACCTCGGCCCGAGCACAGCCGCAGCCGTGGTGTTCACCAGTAACCGCGCCAAAGCGAACCCGATCATCTGGTCGCAGCAGGTTATTGCCGACGGCCGCGTCTCGGCCATTGTGCTCAACTCCGGCGGGGCCAATTGCTACACGGGAGCCCAGGGCTTCCAGGTCACCCACTCCACCGCCGAAGCCGTTGCCGAGAAACTGGGTGTCTCCGCGGGAGATGTTCTCGTCTGCTCCACCGGTCTGATCGGGGAGCAGCTGCCGCTGGACAAAATTCGCGCGGGCATCACCGCCGCCGAGCTGACCGCCGACGGCGGGGTGGATGCGTCGCTGGCGATTATGACCACCGACAGTAAACCCAAGCGGTCCATCTTCGAGGGTGATGGCTGGTCGATCGGGGGAATGGCCAAGGGTGCTGGGATGCTCGCGCCGGGCCTGGCCACCATGCTGGTTGTTCTCACTACCGACGCCGACCTGCCGCCCGAGGCACTCGACGCCGCGCTGCGTGCGGCGACCCGTGTCACCTTCGACCGCCTCGACTCCGACGGGTGTATGTCGACCAACGACCAGGTGACCCTGATGGCGAGCGGGGCTTCCGGGGTTGTCCCCGACCTCGCGGACTTCACCGCCGCCGTCACCGACGTGTGCCGCGACCTCGCTCTGCAATTGCAGGACGACGCCGAAGGATCTAGCCACAACATCGCCATCGAGACGATTAATGCAGCCAACGAAGACGACGCCATCGAGGTCGGTCGCTCCGTCGCCCGCAACAACCTCTTCAAGGCCGCCGTGTTTGGCAACGACCCCAACTGGGGTCGTGTTCTCGCCGCCGTGGGAACCACCAAGGCCGAGTTCGATCCCTACGCGATCGACGTCACCATCAACGGTGTGCGCGTCTGCATCTCGGGGGAGCCGGGCGAGTCCCGCGATCTCGTTGACCTGACGCCCCGCGCGGTGCACGTGCTCATCGACCTCAAGACCGGCGACTCGACCGCAACCATCTGGACCAACGACCTCACCCACGACTACGTGCACGAGAACAGCGCCTACAGTTCATGACCACCAACGACATAAATGACGACAACACCGCCTTCGCAGACAACACCGCGGCCGAAGCCAAGGTAAAGGCGGCCACGCTCATCGAATCGCTGCCGTGGCTCAAGGCGTTCGCTGGTGCGATCATCGTGGTCAAATTCGGGGGCAATGCGATGGTGGATGATGCACTCAAACGCTCCTTCGCCGAAGACATGGTTTACCTCCACTACGCGGGCATCCGCCCTGTCGTGGTTCACGGCGGCGGCCCGCAAATCTCCGCGGAGCTGGCCAGCCGGGGCATCCCGAGCGAATTTCGCGGTGGCTACCGGGTGACAACGCCCGAGGCCATCGACGTGGTGCGCGAAGTACTCACCGTGACGGTCAACGGCGAGCTTGTGGATCTCATCAATGAGCACGGCACTCTTGGGTCCGGGCTGTCGGGTGAGACGGGCAACCTCTTCGGCGGTCGCCGCCGCGGCGCGATGGTGGATGGCGAACTCGTTGATCTCGGCCTCGTGGGTGACGTGGTCGAGGTGAATCCCGATGTGGTGCATAACCTGCTCGACGCGGGACTCATCCCGGTGATCTCTTCCCTCGCTCCCGACCTCGACGAGCCTGGCCAGGCACTCAACGTCAACGCCGATTCGGCTGCGGCCTCGCTGGCGGTCGCGCTCGGTGCGGAGAAGCTGGTTGTGCTCACCGACGTCGCCGGTCTCTACCGGGACTGGCCCAACCGTGAGTCCCTCATCTCGCACCTGTCGGCCGACGAATTGCGCACGGTGCTTCCCACTCTCGAGTCGGGGATGATCCCCAAAATGAGCGCCTGTCTTGAAGCGGTCGACGGCGGTGTCGCGAAGGCGGCCATCATCGACGGTCGTATTCCCCACTCGATCCTGCTGGAGATCTTCACCCAGCAGGGAATAGGAACGGAGGTCGTTTCAGAATGAGCGACACCACAGAAGCCTGGACCGGTCGCTATCGCACCGCGATGATGGGCTCCGCCCCGACGCCCCTCGCACTGCTCGATCACGGAGCCGGCGCGTATGTCTGGGACATCGACGGCAACAAGTACCTCGACTTCCTCGCCGGCATCGCCGTCAACTCGCTCGGCCACGCGCACCCCGTACTGGTCGACGCCATCGCCCTGCAGGCGTCGAAGCTTGTGCACGTCTCCAACTACTTCGCCACCGCGCCCCAGGTCGAGCTGGCCGAAACGCTGCGCCGCATCACCGGTGCGGGGGACCGCGGACGGGTGTACTTCGGCAACTCCGGGGCCGAGGCGATGGAAGCGGCCCTGAAACTCTCCCGTCTCAACCAGGGGCGCAAGCGCGTCCTGACCCTGACCAACTCGTTCCACGGTCGCACCATGGGTGCTCTCTCGCTGACCGGAAAGGTGGCGCTGCGCGAACCGTTTGAGCCCCTCATCCCGGGAGTGGAGCACATCGACTCCACCATCGAGGCACTCGAAGCAGCCATCGACGACACCGTCGCCGCCCTCATCGTTGAGCCCATCAAGGGTGAAGCCGGTGTGGTGCCGCTGCCCGACGGATACCTCGAGCGTGCCCGCGAACTCACCGCCCAGCACGGTGTGCTGCTGATCCTCGACGAGATCCAGACGGGTGTTGGGCGCACCGGTAACTGGTTCTCGTTCCAGAAAACGGGGATCCAGCCGGACGCCATCGCGATCGCGAAGGGCATTGCCGGTGGTGTTCCCATCGGTGTGCTGGTGACCTTCGGCGCCGCCTCCGACCTCTTCGAAGCCGGTCAGCACGGCAGCACCTTCGGGGGAAACCCGCTCGCGACCGCTGCGGCGAACGCCGTGCTCGGCGAAATTGAGCGAGCCGGCCTCATCGGCAACGCCGTGCGCCGCGGCGAGCAACTGCGTGCCGGGATTGCGGCCATTGACTCTCCGCTGATCGGCGAGATCCGTGGCCAGGGCCTGCTCATCGGAGTGGGACTCACCGAGCCGCTTGCCGGCAAGGTGTCCCGTGAGGCGTTGCGATTGGGTCTCATCGTCAACGCTGCTAACGACACAAGCATCCGCATCGCCCCGCCCCTCATCATCGGCGACGTCGAAATCGCGGAATTCATCACCAAGTTCACCCAAGCCCTGGAGGCAGCAGCATGACCCGTCACTTTCTTCGCGACGACGACCTGACCCAGGCCGAGCAGAACGAAATCCTCGACATCGCCGTTGGTCTCAAAAAGGACCGCTTCGGCACCCGTCCGCTCGCCGGACCGCAGACCGTCGCCGTGATATTCGACAAGTCGTCCACCCGCACCCGCGTGAGTTTCGCCGTGGGAGTGGCCGACCTCGGTGGTGTTCCTCTCATCATCTCGACCGCGAACAGCCAGCTCGGAGGCAAGGAGACCGCGTCTGACACGGCCCGCGTTCTCGAGCGCCAAGTTGCCGCGATCGTCTGGCGCACCTACGCGCAGTCCGGTCTTATCGAGATGGCCGCGGGAACCACCGTTCCCGTGATTAACGCCCTCAGCGACGAATTCCACCCCTGCCAGCTGCTCGCCGACCTGCTCACCATTCGTGAGCACCGCGGCACCCTCGCTGGTCTCACCGTGACTTTCCTCGGTGACGGCGCCAGCAACATGGGCCAGTCCTACCTCCTCGCGGGGGCGACCGCCGGAATGCACGTGCGTATCGCGTCGCCCACCGGGTACACCCCGAATGCGGATGTCGTTATTGACGCCGCAGCCATCGCCGCGACGAATGGTGGCTCGGTGACGCTGTTCTCGAGCGCCGCCGACGCCGTCGCAGGCGCCGACGTTGTGGTCACCGACACCTGGGTGTCGATGGGTAAAGAGTCAGAGAAGGCCGAGCGCGTCGCCACCTTCGGCGAGTACCGCGTTGATGAGGCGTTGATGGCATTTGCCAAGCCGGATGCGTTGTTCCTGCACTGCTTGCCGGCCGACCGCGGCTACGAAGTCACCGCCGACGTGATCGATGGCCCGCAGAGTGTGATCTGGGACGAGGCGGAGAACCGCCTGCACGCCCAGAAGGCTCTGATGGTCTGGCTGCTCGCCCGCGCCTGATGACCGACCTGCAGGGGAGCGCGGTGCGACCGGAGTCACTCTGGTCGCGCCTGCGCGCCTTCGGTGGGTCGTCGCGCATTGTGGGGATCGACATCGCCCGAGGGCTCGCGGTTCTCGGAATGTTCGGGGCGCATATCGGTGTGAGCGAACCGTTCAACTGGACGCCTGACACCTGGCTCAACCTCGTGAACGGCCGTTCGTCGATTTTGTTCGCCGTGCTCGCCGGGGTCTCGATCGCGATCATCTCGGGCGGAACGCATCCGGTCAGCGGTGTGCCCCTCGTGCAGTCGCGCATCCGCATTTTCGCGCGCGCGGCGATGATCTTCGCCCTGGGCGGTCTGCTCACGTCGCTCGGCACCCAGGTCGCGGTCATCCTGCCCGCCTACGCCGTGCTTTTTGTGTTCGCCCTGCCGTTTTTGCGCTGGTCACCGCGTCGCTTGTTTGCCATCGCCGCGGTGCTCGCTGTGCTGATGCCCGTGATCTTCACCGCGATCCTGCCGTTTTTTGACGCCCTGCAGCCGTCTGCGATCGTCGATCTGGTGGTCACCGGCCACTATCCCGCGATGATCTGGCTGGTTTTTGTCCTGGTTGGTCTTGGTGTGGGGCGGCTTGATCTTCGGGTGCGTCGGGTTCAGGGGTGGATGCTCGCAGCGGGAGCCGCCCTTGCGGTACTCGGCTACGGCATCGGCGTCGCGGTAACCCCCGCGACCGAGGCGTCCGCACCGGTGCAGACCGCGACGAGCACACTGCCGGCCATCGACTTCTCGACCCTCCTCACCACGGAACCGCACAGCGGAAGTCCGTTCGAGGTCATCGGATCGACCGGGTTTGTGCTGGCCGTTCTGGCGCTCTGCCTGCTGGCCGTTCCGCTGTTGCGCTACGTGCTGTACCCGATTACCGCGGTCGGTGCGATGGCGCTCACGGCGTACAGCGTGCACATCGTCGCGATCGCGTTCTACGGCGACATTGTGGGCACCATCTTCGACAACTCGATGTACCTCAGCTACGTGCTCACCGCTCTGGTGGGGTGCACACTCTGGACGCTTCTCTTCGGGCGCGGCCCGTTCGAACGGATCCTCACCCGGGTTTCGCACCTCGCGGCCCGAATCACCCCCGTCGCCCCCGCCGGTAGGCTTGACCGCGAGCCCATCTCGAAGGAGATCACACACCCATGACAGAACGCGTCGTCCTCGCCGACTCAGGCGGACTGGACACCGTCGACCAGTCACTGTCGAAGGGTTTCATCGAGATCTGGCCGCTGCCGAGCACGATCTCGGCTCGCCGAGACGCCGGCGCCCTGTAGCCAGAACCACACGCACTACAGAATCACAGCACCTCAGAACGACAGCACCACCGCACCACCGAATCGCAGCACCACCGCACTACGCAACACCGCACAACAGCACACCCGCAGTACCCCCGGGCCCGCACTTGGCTGGCCCGGCCAGACTCAAGGAGCATGAGCTTGTCGAAACCAGAAAGCGCGGGAGCCCTCTGGGGCGGCCGGTTCAGCGATGGACCGTCCCCCGAACTCACGCGCCTGTCGAAGTCCACCCACTTCGATTGGCAGCTCGCCCCGTACGACATCGCGGGGTCGAAGGCACACGCCCGGGCCCTGTCGGTGGCGGGGTATCTCGATGACGATGAATTGGTTGGGATGCTCGCGGCGCTCGACGAACTCCTCGTGTCCTTCCTCGACGGCACGTTTTTGCCGCTCGACAGCGACGAAGACGTGCACTTCGCCCTCGAACGGGGATTGATCGACATCGCCGGTCCCGCACTCGGCGGCAAACTCCGCGCCGGACGCAGCCGGAACGACCAGATCGCAACACTGGTGCGGATGTATCTGCTGGACCACGCAGCATCCATTGGCCATCTT